>Ga0187860_1001478_pt1 | contig 20705 bp, 15 predicted proteins | sample June2016WEW_10_4_FD_132981 | JGI IMG/M metagenome (GOLD analysis project Ga0187860, IMG submission 132981) | Peatland microbial communities from SPRUCE experiment site at the Marcell Experimental Forest, Minnesota, USA - June2016WEW_10_40 | ecosystem: Environmental > Terrestrial > Soil >...
ACGGCATGACACCCGATCAAGCCTACTTCCCACCGCTGCCCCTCCGCTTGGCAGCCTAACCCCGGCAGAGACTCCACTTATCGAGGCGGAAAATCTGTTCAGACAACCGGGACCACCTCAGTTTCTATCCCACCCGGCCTACAGGTGCGAGAGAAGCTGAAGGACCTGAAGAAGGTCCTGCTTCACGAATTCAAGACTCACGGCTTCACTTGCTGCGGCGAGTTGCGTAGTGCTGTTGGCAAGAGTAAGCGCTCCTCCCGTCGTCATGTCGATATTGCCGGATACGGTGACGGTGCCGTTGTACGGGCCAGGATTCGTCCCGCTGCTAAAATCACCAACGAAATCCCAGCCGTACTGGATACCTGACGGGTCTATGAAGTTGTTCTCGATCGTGGCCGAATCGACGAGGTGAGTCGTGTCTTCGATGAGCATATAGCTGATGGTGGATCCCGACTTCGCGACAATGGTATTGTTATTCATCGCGTCCGTCGCGATGCCGTTGGTGCCCCACTGGCCGCTTTCGCTGATGCCCTGTGTGTTAGCCTGCGAACTAGGCTCGTTCTGGATGAACGTGTTGTAATCGATCGTGCGACTGTTCGTAATGATGTCCGCGCTGACTGTCGCATTGTTGTAACTTTGTATCAGGTCTCCGTGTGCGCCGGCACTGAATCCTTCTCCGGCATTTGCAATCACGTTATACTGGTAAGTCCAATTTTCACCGTCAGCGAAAGAACCCGATACAACATCCTGGCCCCACCAGTCGTGAATATAGTTATATTCGAGAGTAGTGTTGCCTCCTCCATCGAGGCCAAGGCCGATCTGCACTTGATTGGTATATCCCTCTTCTCCCTTCAACCCCTGTCCATCGATGTTGTTGTATTCGATGGTCACATTGCTGGCAGAGGGGGGGACATATATCGCTCCATTTCCGTTACTTGCGTTAGTGCCGATGCGAAAATTATTATCCTCGATAGTAGCGCCGCTGCCGCTGTTAACTGAAACTTCCCAGCCGCCCTCAAGGGAAAAATCGTACCCGCTTAATACAACATTGTTTCCCGTGACATTAACAACATGATTGACCGTGTCCAGCGAAACACCAGCCATGTTAATGGTCATGGGGTCCTTCAGAACCGTATCTGCGGGAACACCAACCGCGTAATCAACACCGGCCACGTTCCATGCGGGACGCGTGGCGTAGCTGGAGAGAAGCGTCGGGAATTGCGCGGTGCCTGAAGGCGCGCCGGAGCAGCCGTCGGCATAGGTGGTGCCCTTGGGGCAGGTGCCGCCGGTGCTTGCGGCTTGTGTGGTCGCGCTCGCACTCGTCGACTGCGCGCTCGTGTTCCCTGCCGTGTCGTAGGCGGAAACGGTGTAGGAGTATTGGGTGGAGGCGGCAAGGCCGGTGTCGGAGTAGCTGTTGGTGGCGGAGGTGCCGACCTTGGTGCCGTTTCTGTAAATGTCGTAGCCTGAGAGCGTGCCTGCGCTGTCGGTTGAGGCGGTCCAGGTGAGATTGATCTGGGAGGAAGAGACTGCGGTTGCGCTGAGACCAGCGGGGACGGATGGCGGGGTGGTGTTAGTCGTAGAGGTAACCGTGACGCTTGCCGACTGGCTGACGCTTCCTCCTGAGCCTGTGCAGGTGATGGAGTACGTGGTGCTTGTGGTGGGAGAGACGGAGACGCTTCCGGAGGTGCCGCTTGCGGTGAAGTTGGTGCCGGTGCAGGAGGTGGCATTGCTGGAGGACCACGTGAGCGTTGACGACTGACCGGAGGTGATGGAGGCGGGAGAGGCGGTGAGGGTGGCGGTGGGGGCGGGAGAAGTGGTTCCGCTTGTTTGTACGACGCTGACATTATCGAGAGTCCATTCTGAAGGATCCTGGCGGAAGTCAAACTGAAGTGGAGTGGAGGCGCTCGTTGCGCTGACTGTGTAGGTGTACTCAGTATAGCCTTGCGCAGCGGCGTTGGTGAACGACACCAGGCTCTGGCCGTTCCATTCGGCGGTGAAATCATCCGGCGAGCCGCCCCAATTAGCGAGCCAGAACGAAACTTGATATTGGTCGCCGGCGCTGGTCGTAATGTTTTGTGTGATGTCGCCGTCGCTTCCCACGGGGCCAGCGTCTAGTGCGTAGGTGCCGGCGTAGGGATGGTCGGTGCCCGCTGCAAGTTGCGGAGTACCATCGAAGAGCCCGTCATTACCGCTGAGTGTCCATCCGGTTAAGCTGCCAGTCTCAAACCCGCCGTTGGTCACGAGGTTAGTACCGCTGCTTCCACTGGATGACGCCTGCGTCGTCGCGCTGGCGCTGCTTGATTGTGCTGAGGTGTTGCCTGCCGCGTCGTAGGCGGAGACGGTGTAGGTGTAGGTGGTTGCGGCGGAGAGACCCGTGTCAGAGTAGCTGTTGGTGGCGGAGGTGCCGACCTTGCTGCCGTTTCTGTAGATGTCGTAGCCTGCGAGCGTGCCTGCGCTGTCGGTTGAGGCGGTCCAGGTGAGGTTGATTTGCGAGGAAGATACTGCGGTTGCGGAGAGGTTGGTGGGGACGGAGGGAGGAGTGGTGTTGGCGCTGACGGTGACCGTCGCGCTCTCCGACGGCGAGGTGCCGCCCGATCCCGTGCAGGTGATCGAGTAGGTGGTGCTGGTCGTCGGAGAGACCGACACGCTGCCTGACGTTCCTGACGCGGTGAAGCCGCTGCCGGTGCAGGAGGTGGCGTTGCTGGAGGAGTAGGTCAGCGTTGCAGACTTGCCGGAGGTGATACTCGTGGGAGAGGCGGTCAAGGTGGCGGTGGGGATGGCAGCAGCAATCGAGTAGGACGTGGATGAAGGAGAAGAGATGTTGCCGTAAGTGTCTTTGCACTCCACGTAGGTCGTGTAGGAAGAGCCGTTGGTGAGGCCGGTCAAGGTGGTGGAATGAGACATACCTCCCGTCGTGGTGAAGGTGGTCATGGAGGCGAAGGCTGCCCCAGAGGTATTGCTCCAGGCACAGGTGGCATTCTCGTTGGTGGTGGCGGAGAGAGTAGTTGAGGTTGTGTTTGCAGCAAGCTGACCGGAAGGAGCGGTGATGGTGACGGTCGGTGGAGTGGTGTTGGCACTGACCGTGACCGTCGCGCTTGCTGAAGGTGAGGTGCCTCCTGTCCCGGTACAAGTGATCGAGTAGGTGGTGGAGGTCGTCGGAGAGACCGACACGCTGCCCGAGGTGCCGCTTGCGGTGAAGTTGGTGCCGGTGCAGCTCATGGCGTTGGTGGAGGAATAGGTCAGCGTTGCGGAGCTGCCGGAAGTAATGGAGGCGGGAGAGGCGGTCAGGGTGGCGGTGGGGGCGGGGGTGACAACCGAAGAACCGGACGCTTTGAATGCGGCAATCCACGCGAGGTAGGAGCCACTTGAGGATCCGGTGAAAGCGTACGAAGCCGCAGTTGGGGCGTTCTCATCGGCGACGACATTGCTGTCAAGGGTGTTGCGGACCGTCCATCCCGCTGCGGCTGATCCAACGCCTGAGTCAATCTCCACGCCGTAGAGAAGATCGCCCGCAGCCGTCGTTGTGAGACTGTTGCTGCTGAATGAAGATCCAGATCCTTTCTGGAATGAGAACGAATCACGGGGTGTCGAGGCGTTGAGGCCAGAGTACTCGCTGATATAGAGCTCATGGTTGGAAGGAGTGCCGGAAACGGAAGTCGTCACCGTATCAGCCCCACCTTTGATGTTCTCGGCGTAGTAGAGTCGGGTTTTCGTACCGAAGCCAGCAGATGTCTGCACGGTGCCGATTTCAGTCCACGCATTTCCCTGGCTATCTTTGATTGAATTGAACGTCGATGGTGTCGTCCAATCCACTTCGGCGATCAAGAGATCGCCCGCATTCGTGTTCGAGGCGAAAGCCAGCGCATTTTTGCCAGCAGCAGAGTTTTGAGCATTCGATTGGACGTACGCCCACGTGCCGGTACTGCTGCCGGGTCCTACCGTTGAAACAGCCACCGTCGCGCTCGCGGCGGGCGAGGTGCCGCCTGTTCCGGTGCAGGTGATGGAGTAGGTGGTGCTGGTCGTCGGGGAGACCGACACCGAGCCTGAGGTGCCGCTTGCGGTGAAGTTTACGCCGGTGCAGGAGGTTGCATTAGTTGAGGACCAGGTGAGGGTGGAGGAACTGCCTGACGTGATGGAGGCGGGAGAGGCGGAGAGGGTGGCGGTGGGGGCGGGGGTGACGCTGGTGGTGACGGTCACGATCGCGCTGGCGGCGGGCGAGGTGCCGCCTGCTCCTGTGCAGGTGATCGAGTAGGTGGTGCTCGTCGTGGGAGAGACAGAGACACTTCCGGAGGTGCCGCTTGGTGTGAAGTTGGTGCCGGTGCAGGAGGTTGCATTAGTTGAGGACCAGGTGAGGGTGGAGGAACTGCCTGCGGTGATGGAGGCGGGAGAGGCGGTCAGGGTGGCGGTGGGGGCGGGGGTGGTGCTGGGAGCCGGAGTCGTCGTAGTCCCTCCTGCAACCTTGAATCCTGCGATCCATGCGATGAAGCTGCCGCTTGAACTTCCCGTGAAAGCGTACGAACCGGCGGTTGGGGCGTTCTCATCGGCATCGACGTTGCCGTCGAGGGAGCTGCGGGTCGTCCAACCGGAGGAGGCAGTGCCGACATTCGAGTCGATCTCAAGACCGTAGAGGAGGTCGTTGGAGGCGGTCGTCGTGATGCTGTTGCTCGTGAAGGAAGAGGCGGACGCGGCGTTGACGGAGTAGGCATCGAGCGGGGCTGTCGTGCTGAGGCCCGCATACTCACTGATGTAGAGCTCGTGGTAGCTGGGGGTGGCCGAGACGACGGTCGTGACCGTGTCGGCGCCTCCTTTGATGTTCTTGGCGTAGTAGAGGCGTGACGCGGTGTAGACGCCGGACGTTGCGCCGATCTCAGTCCAGGTGTTCCCCTCACTGTCGGAGATGGAAGTGAAGGTCGAGGTGTTCGGGAAGTCCACTTCGGCGATGAGGAGGTCGCCTGCAGTCGTGTTGGAAGAGAACGGGAGCGCGTTGGTGCCGGTCGTGACTTGCTTGGCGGTGGTCTGGACGTTGGACCAGGGGGCGGTGCTGCCACCGCCACCTCCGCCGCCACTGGAGCTTTGGCCAGAGAGGAGTTGGCCGGTGGTCATGTCGGTATTGCCAGAAACGGCAACGGTGCCGTTGTAGGGGCCAGGATCCGTCCCGCCGCTGAAATCACCAACAAAATCCCAACCGTACGCAATACCTGACGGGTCTATGTAGTTGTTCTCGATCGTGGCCGAATCGACGAGGTAGGTTGAGTCTTCGATGATCAGATAGCTGACAGTGGCCCCCGACTTCACGACAAAGGTATTATTATCGATGGCGTCCGTCGCGATGCCGTTGGTGCCCCTCTGACCAGATTCGCTGATCCCCTGTGTGTTGGCCCCAGGCTCGTTCTCGATGAACGTGTTGTAATCGATCGTGCGATTGTTCGTAATTATGTCTGCGCTGATTGTCGCATTGTTGTAACTTTGGATCATGTCTCCATGTGCGCCGGCATTGAATCCCTCTCCAGAATTTGCGATCACGTTATACTGAATAAGCCAATTTTCACCGTCAGCGAAAGAACCACTCACCATAGTTTGGCCCCACGCATCATGAATATAATTGTATTGGAACGTAGTATTGCCTGAAGCGTCGAGGGCAAGGGGAAACTCCACTTGCGTCGTAAGCCCGGATCCATCGATATTGTTGTACTGAACGGTCGCATTGCTGGATCCAGGAGTTAGATAAATTGCTCCGTTCCCGTTGCTTCCGGACTTGAAGTTATTGTCCTCGATGATAACACCACTGCCGCTGTTGACGTCGACCTCCCACCCACCTTCCAGAGAGAAGTCCCATCCACTAATGACAACGTTATCCCCAGAAACATTGAAGATGTGGTTGGTCGAGTCGCGTGTTACTCCTGCGGGCAATGTCCCTGTTGCAGGATCCTTGAGAGTAGTCCCCGCTGGAACACCAACCGCATAATCCACGCCCGCGACGTTCCATGCGGGACGGGTGGCGTAGCTGCTGAGGAGGGTCGGCAGTTGTGCGGTGCCTGCGGGTGCGCCGGAGCAGCCGTCGGCATAGGCGGTGCCCTTGGGGCAGGTGGTGGTTTGACCGAGCGCTTCGCTCGCGTCGATCGATATGACAAGGGCTGAAAGGAGCAACAACAACAGTAGGAATGTTTTTTTCATGAGTGTTGTAGAGATTTGACTACACGCCCATTAATGCACTCAGGTTATCAAGCCAGTTCATTGCCATGAGCGGAGTTGGGGATAAGAGAAATCGAAGCCGGCTCGTCGCGGGTAACGGTGCTGCCCGATGCCGCTGACAATTCTGCTGACTTGACAATTAAGGGACGTGTTGCGTGGTGTTTGGATGATCCTTCAGAAGCGGGCTTGGCAATTAAGGAAGTTGCGGAGGGATGCTGTTCCGAGATACCGGGGCGAGATACGGAATTATGAGGTTTTTAGGCGCGGTGAGATTGTGCGTTTGCTGGATGTTGCCGGAGTGTTGTGAATTGCGGGATGTTGCTCAATAGTAGCACCCGAACGACGTTGTTGAGTTATAGACGAAGTTGCCAGGTTCAGAATCGTAGCCGATGTTGCCGCTCGATAGCAGCGCGTGATCGACCGAAGCGCTGCTTGCTCTGGTCGCGGATCCGCCCAAACGAATGACTGAGCATCCACCCGGATTTTTTGAAGGCACCGAAATGCCCAATGCCGGTTGGTGGGAGGCATTGTGGCCGGCTCCACGCGATGTCCTAACCGCTGTCGGAATCTTGTCCGGTATGGAGGTGGTTGACCTTTGCTCCGGCGACGGCTGGTTTACCCTGCAAATCGCCAGACTTGCGCTCCACGTCATCGCGATAGACATCGATCCCAAAATGCTCGAAGTCGCCCGCATCCGACTTTTAGAGAATAAAGTTACCAACTGCAGCTTCGTCGCTGGGGATGCCAACGACCTGGGAAAATCGGTCGGCCATCCGACAGACTTCGTCTTTATGGCGAACGCCTTCCATGGCGTCCCCGACAAATCCCGCCTGTCGCGCGCGGTTTACGATGCGCTCAAGACGGGTGGTCGCTTTGCAATCGTCAATTGGCACCGCCGGCCACGTGAGGAAACGACCGTTCTGGGCGAGCCGCGAGGGCCGCGGACGGAGCTGCGAATGTCCCCCGAAGAAACGATTGCAGCGGTCAAGCCAGCTGGGCTGAATTTGCTGACCGTTGTTGAGTTGCCGCCGTATCACTACGGCGCCATTTTTGAGCGTACGGTCACACTGAAAAACCTCGCGTCATGAACAACAGGCTGAGGTGCCCGCTTTGCCGGCGCGTTTTTGGTTGCGGGATGTTGCTCAATAGTAGCATCCGGACGATGTTGCTGATTTTCAATTTGTGCGAGGTTGCAACATTCAGAAATGGATTTGACGTTGCCGCTCGATGACGGCTCGGTGTCGGCCGAAGCGCTGCCGGCTCTGTTCGCGGATGGCCTCGGCCGTGCCTCGCGGGTTAAAGAGGGGCGGCTCCGCGAAGATGCGGTCTCGGCCGATACCGCGGCGAAGCCAGGCGGTGAATGGCTCCTGGTCGGCGAGCGCGCCGGCGTCCATGGGACGAAACTCCGGGGCGAGCAATTCGGCGTCGCGGCTGCCGACGCGAAATGCGATCAGCGTTCCGGCGTTTCCTATCACCGCCGTTCGCACCGTATGTGAGAGCTGGTCGGTGTACTGATTTGCCAGCGCGAAGTGCACGGCAAATTTTCTCGCCTCTGAAAGCAGGGACGCAAAGGCATCCGAGCTGAACGTTTGAAATTCATCGACGTGGACGAAAAACGGGACGCGCTCTTGCGGCGCAAGCGCGCCACGCTCCATCGCGATCAGCTGCAAGTGAGAGACGAGAAGGGAGCCGAGAAGGTTGGCCGCCTGCTCCCCTATTGCCCCCTTCGCCAAGTTCGCGATCAAGATGCGGCGGTTGTTCATAGCGAAGGCGAGGTCAAAGCGCGGAGCGACCTGGCCGAGGATGAGCCGGAGGTGGGGCGATGCGGCGATCTGCCCGACCTTATTTAAGACAGGCGCGATCGCGTCGGAGCGCAGCGACTTGGTGTAGCTCGGAAACTCCTCCTGCCAGAAGCGCTGCGTCTCGGGGTCGGTCACTCCGGCGACGACGCGGTCGCGGAAGCGATCGTCGGTGTAGAGGCGCGCAAGATCGATCAGGGTGGCGTGCTCGCGCGAGATGAGCGCCGCGACGCCGTGAAAAAGGAAGTGCTCAAGGCGCGGTCCCCAGCTGTCGGACCAGAGGTGCTTGAACGCGGCGACGATGCCGGAAGCGGCGAGCGCGCGCCGTGCCGGCGCTATCCGAGTCGCGGGATTGAAGCCGACCGGATACTCCGTCTCGCCGGCGTCGAGGTAGCACACCTCGTTGATGCGCGAGCCGGGAATAGCGTCGAGAATGTCCTCGGCAAGGTCGCCATGCGGATCGATGACGGCGACCCCCTCGCCCGCATAGATGTCGCCCATGGCGAGGTTGAAGAGAAGCGTGCTCTTGCCCGAGCCGGATTTCCCGACGATCCAGACGTGGCGTTCGCGCTCCTCGCGCGTAAAGACGACGCCGCCGCCGTGCGAGGTCGTCGCAATTGAAAAAGGCTCTGCCTCCATATCGTCGCGCCAGCCCCCGGTGATGACGCGCTCTGCCATTTGCAGCTCGCGTCTGCCGTCGTGCGCACTTCCCTACTCGTGGAGGTCGGGAGAACGCGGCACGCCGAGCGACCCGTGGTGAGGTGTAGTCGGCGACCTACAAGAGACCGGCGCCACGCCGTGAGACGTGGAGACTTCAGTTTACCTCCCGGCTCGTGCATGAAGATTGGCGTGGTGGGGATTGGCTCCTGAGCTAGGCGCGGACCTGATGCCACGGGATGCGAGGTGGTGGCTAAATTTGCCGATCGCCGAGAGAACAGGATAGTGTCGTCCAATGGGGCGTTCTCTGGGGGAAAAAGACCGTTTTCGCGTGGCCGTTGAGGCTGCTCCGAGCGGTATGGTTCTGGTTGACAGGGCCGGTCGGATTGTTTTGGTCAATGCACTTGCTGAAAAGTTGTTCGGTTACAGTCGTGATGAGTTGGTCGGGCAGAGGATCGAGATGTTGGTGCCCGAGAGATTCCGCGGGAAACACCCCGGATTCCGCAGCGATTACGCAGTGCAGCCCCGTGCCCGCCCGATGGGGGCGGGACGCGATCTCTTTGCGCTGCGTAAGGACGGGACCGAAATCCCTGTCGAAATCGGATTGAGTCCGCTGACCATTGACCAGCGGGCAATGGTTCTCAGTGCCGTCGTGGACCTTACGGAACGCAAGCGAGGAGAGGAAGCACGGGAGATACTCATCCGGGAGCTTCGTCATCGCTGCAATAACCTGCTCACGGTGATTCAGGCGATTGCGCGCAAGAGCTTTTCCGGCTCTGGCTCGCTTGACGAGGAAAGGACGACATTTGAGGAGCGGCTGCTAGCATTGGCCCGCGTGAATCGGCAGTTGACCGAGTCGAACTGGAGCGCCCTGAGCCTGAGCAAAATCGTGCGTTCGGCGTTGGAGCCGTTTGCCGCTCAGACTGATATTGACGGCGCGAACGTGACGGTGAACGCAAAGCTGGCGCAAGACTTTTCCCTTGCGCTCCACGAACTTGCGACGAATGCAGTGAAACATGGTGCGTTGTCGCGTCCTACTGGAAGCGTCAGCGTTGCTTGGACCATCACGGGGACTGGGAATGAGCGCATGTTGAAATTTCAATGGCGGGAGCGAGGTGGCCCTCCTGTCGTTGCCCCGAGCCGCTATGGGTTCGGCACTTCGCTGCTCAAAACAACTTTCCGCGAGGTCCGTTTTGATTACGCGCCGACAGGATTGAGCTGCGAGATCGACGTGTCGCTTGGAAACGACTGGCTTGATGAGAACCGTAACCGGGCGCTGGGTAGTGGGATGTAGTTTGCGTCTGGTGTTCTCGCCCCCGCTTTGTCGGAGGGAGCGCTCGGCGCGACCGTTCGGCGCAGCCGGCCGACCCCGTGCCGCCAGCCCGAGCACCGCAGTCACCAGACGAGGAGCGCAGCGGCCGCCAGCTTTGCCGGATGCATAATTGAGGACAGCTATTGATAGGCAAAGTGGCGGCGCGGGGTCGGGCGACGAGCCCGACAAAGCGGGGGCGAATCTTGAGTTGCGATAAGAACTTATCGGCAATGGATTTTTAGCAAAAGGTACAAATCAGCCGTACTGGCCTTGTACCCTTTTGTCGATCGGTCAATCACCAACTGCGATGTGTCCTCCAGGGCGAGGATTTATCGGACGGTTCGCCATTCGACAGCCTGGAAGGCTCTGTCGCGGTAGTGACATCGTTAGGTAGTAAGTTTTCGGTTGTGCGTTTGTCAGTTTCGCTCTTTACTAGTGACATCGAAACCAAAACACGGGAGGAAATAAATGAGAAAGATTGCCCTTCTTGGAGTGGCCATCCTGATAGGCATGGGCTCGGAGACGTGGGCCCAAACCGCGGCGATGCCCACCCCTACTCCAAGCGGTATGATGAAAGTGTGCATATCCTCTGCAAGCACCTGGCGGTCGATAACTCCAGTTCCGCCCAACTGGGGAATGAATGATTGCGTAAACTTGACACAAGGCCTCAGTGCCGCTGTTTGGCAAGTCGGCTGTCTTTTTGACAACAGTGTGGTGCCGTCAGGGTCAGTAACAAAATATTCGTTTGGTGCACCAAGTGGCGTTGGGGCCGCCCCGACCCAAGCACAGCGACCCGCGTACAATTGTGGTTGGGAGTAAGCCTGACGGTTTGGTTGAGCTGGTTGAAATGCCCCCAATTCGGGGAAGCACGGCTAGCAAGGCTGTGCCGAGTGGAAGATTCGACTTTGATCTTCCAAACCGTGATTATGGGCACTGGCTGACTGATCAATTGTATTTAGGGACCAATTTCCTTTTTTGGAAAAATGGATTCCCCCGCTGGATATTATTAATATGAGTATTCTTAGATGCGTATTCTTCTATAGAGAGACCGGAAGATGTTGCCGGTCAGGAACGGCATTCGTTTCCGGTCCAGACCGGAAAATATTTCCGGTCAAGACCGGCGGGCGGGAGAGGTCTTTTTCGGCTTAACGGTGAGGTGCAACCGGTACAGGTTGGTCTTCCCAAGCCCGCGCTGCTTGATCTCCAGCAGTTCGGCCGCCTCAAGCTCCTTGAGGTAGGTGCGGACGCTGCGATCGGTGGCCCCCATGTCCTCGGCGAGCTTGACCTGTCCCGGAAAGCAGGCGTCGTCGCCCCAGGCGTACTTGAGGAGCATCGCATAGGCGAGCTTGGCGCCGACGGAAATATTCTTGTTCGTGAGGATGAAATTCGGAACCTGGGTGAAGCCGTGGCGCGTAGCAAGATCAGCGCCGACGATCTCGATGTTGCGGTCTTTGAGAATGTCGCCGATGTGCCGGCTTTCCGCGTACTCCATGCACGGTCATTATATGTGACGTGCGGATCACTAACCCCTGCTTATCCCCCGTTGGGACGCGCAGTTAACATTGTGCGCGAGAGTATGTCGGCTTTGTAAAGATGTCGCGACTGGTCGGGGCGGGTCGCGACCACAGGTTTTAGTTCGAACCTTTATACGATTATACCAATGGCCTCTAACACACGCTTGGTCTCAACGTAGAGATACAATTCATCGTCCTGTGTGATGAGCCTCGCGTGCATTGTGCAGATACGAATGGGATACAGACGCTGAAATGACTCACGAACGAACTCCTCACGGCGAAAGAATGAGCTGAACACCGCTTCCCAATTGTCTTTACGAGTTATGAGCGGTACGTAGTCAGTGAAATCTGCGTAGGCAAGGAGGGGCCACTCTCGCTCGCCATTGTTGGACGCCTTATTCTTTTTCTCATGCCAGCGTTCGCGTATATCGCCAGGAACGTGATGCTTGATCCAATCTTTGCCAAAAGTGACAGTCATCCTCTCGTCGATGAAGTTTCGAAGCTGCGTTTCAAAGCGGAGCAATCTGCTATGGGCGGCGTTCGTGCGCTCGAAGCCGTCCCGATCAGGCTCGTTGTTTTCGTCACTATACGAATCAAGTAACGGCGGCGGCTCACCGGCGAGGCCGGCAAGCGCCGCGCCCTGCTGGAAGGCCGCAGCGGGAAAGTCGGTTAGCCGTAAATCTAAACCCTTGTCGGCGTAAAACGCCGTACGGAGAAGCGCATCGCCGAAGATGTTTTCGGGCCAAGTGATCGCCATTCGCCAGTCGCCAAGACTCGCGCGGAGCTCGTTCACTAGCCGCTCGTCGAAGGCGGGAAGGCCTCGCAAGGCAATTCCGATACTTTGCAGTTCCGCAAATCCGCCGAGCGATTGAATCGGTTTCTGAACGTCGAGCCACGGCGTGCGCATCGCTTCGATCGCCCGCTGAATCTGGGAGGCCTGCTCGCTGAATTTGAGGATATGTGAGGAAAAGTTTGCGCCCTCAAATTGAGCGAAAAGGCGGGTGACCTCAGGCATTTCAGGGAGCTGGAACCGCACCTGATAGTCATTGAGGGCCTGGATTGCCCGGGCCAGGTCTGGTGAAGGCTGTATAAGGCGATCGAGTGCGCCGCTTCGGCGGAGTTCTTCGAGGGGCCCCAACGTCGCATGCATCATGTCGCGATAACGCTCTAAATCGAGTTTGATGCTGCGGAAGTCTAGGTTTGGAGTGAGTGCCGCAAGCGGGGCTAATGCCGATTCGGCCGCCGCCTTTAGTAAATCGCCGTGCCGCCCGGCTTCTTGCGCCGGAGGTAACGCTTTTGTGGATTCCTCTGCCACGGCGGTCCTCATTCGATTCTTTTCATCCTAGCACAAACGCGTTAATCGCGCAGACGCAACGGCTACCGGTGGCCCCCTGCGGGGTTTCGCTAATCCGGATCACCGCGTATCTCATCCGGGCGACCAAGTAGCGGCGTGAGCATTTTCTGCAATCCGGCAATGAGGTGGTTGGTTTCCCTATCGCGCTCCAATAAGGCTGCGATGGTCGTGTCCTTGACGGTGATCTGTACTTTGAGAAATTCGTTCTCGCTTTCAAGGCGTTCGACATAGGCTGTCGCGACAGGTCGCGACAGGTCGGGGCTTGTCGGTGCCTTCTGTCGCGGCTCATCTTGGCGTTCCTCCAAGACGATGCTTGTCGCGACTGGTCGCGGCATGTCGCGGCTTGTCGCGACAGGTCGCACCTCCTCGATGTAAGCGATGTGCTTATCCACCGACGCCGGCGAGATCAGATATTTCTCGCCGAACGCGGTTTCGATGCGGCGGCAATCTAAGTGGCCTTTGGCACAATAGCGTTGCACGCTGCGCGGTGTCCGGGGAAGTCCGGCGCGGGCATAGCGCTCTAAGGCATCGTCGATCGACAGGGTGAATTCGCTGTCGGGGCTTGTCGCGACAGGTCGCGACAGGTCGTCGGTCATGGACCCAATGATACCGCGGCTCGTTCCACGCCTCGCCGGTTATCCCCAGCAACTTGAGCGGGGAAGGCGGACCCGAATAGAGAGCGCTGACGTTAGCGCTGTATTGCAACCCGATTATTTACAGTAAATTCTACTACGGGTAGGATATTCAAACGGCTCGCCGCTTGGCGGGAATTCCTACGACCAACGAATGGGAGAATATAGATGACGACCAGGGTATGCGCGGCTTGCGGCAACAAGAAGGACGTTGAAGGCGGTTTGGTTTGCGAAAAAGGTCATTTTATTTGCTATTCGTGTTCAGGTAAATCGAGGGGCATCGTGTTTGACTACACCCTTTCAACGTGCCCGGTATGCAAAACTAAGCTTACTTAGCCTTATATTGTGTTGGTGCGCGACGGTCTTCACTCACGTGCTGTTCAAATAGTCGAAATACATTTCTCGGGCCCGTTCGAGGCTCGGATAGGCCGGCGCGTATTTTTCCCTAAACTCCTCCGCTCTGTCACAGATCGGGCGAATTCCGAGGGGACAAGATTTATAGGGCAGCGCAGCCGCAATCGCATCCCAGCGATTTTTTAGTGCGCTAAGAGACGGCTCATTGGCGGAGAATTGCAGCAACGTAATAAGTTTGTTGTTAGGTACTCCAATATCTGGTCCGCGTAAAACCTCAACTCCCATTTGCTCTAAGGCAGACTTTGTCGCCTGATCGAGAGTGAAGTTGCCGTCAACAATCTGGAGTTCAGGCTTTTCGCCGTGGAAACCTGATGACTGAGTTGCATAGCCCTTCTTGTACATAAGGCTAATGGCATCCCGCACTTGAGGTTCAAGCCATTCCCTGAACGCTCCCATGTAGAGTTCTTCCTCAGTGGGTTGGGGATTTTCTTTCAGCCGCATTTGCTCCTCGGTCTTCATGGATTCATGAACCTGATGCCGCAACAGCGTAAACCTTCGACGAAGTCTCTCTTGCTGGAGTTGCTTACTTTCGAACCTTTCGGAAGATGACATTCCCTTAATTGTAGCAAGACAAAAAATGTATCCGTGCGTGTGTTCGCGCGATGGGATCGTCACCGGATGGCCGAGACGCCAATCCCGCTCGCGGGATCTGAGCGGCGGCTCGGTGAGCGAACGCGAGTAGAGCCCGTCCCAGAGGGCGCGCCCAGGGCTATACCAATACGTCATCAACGGCATACAAGGTGAGAACGCGGAATGTTTGCTCTGGATCGGACGGGTCCGGCGACACCCCGGTACCATCCTTGCCGCGATACTCGATACGCCACTCGAAGGCGTAGCCGGCAAAAATGAACACGCCGCAATCGTGCTCACTTTCTGCATCGAACGTGCGATATGTCGCCATGACCGAGAGGGCGCGGCCGCGCAATCGGTCGTCCAGCTCATAGACGCTGGGCGTCATCTGCACGCGGCCGCCCTTGAAGGCGGTGCGGAGCTGGTCGTTTAGCTCAATGATTTTTGCGCGCCGGTCCATGACGGCTCAGCGATCGAGATACAGCGGCTGGAAGCCGACCCGCTGCCACGGCGCGGTCAGGATGTGACCGTTGGCCGGCGGCGGCGGTTGCGGCGAGGTGAAGCTCGGAAACGTCTTGAACAGAAACATCTTGGAGCCGCGCCCGCCGGTAAGGCGGTCGAGCAGCTCCATCATGGAGGACAGGCGCGCGCTGGTCGTCGTGACGAACGGCACAAAGAAGTTGGGAAAACCGAAGTGGGAGCGAAAAATCCCTTGGTCGCCGATTGCCGTATAGGCGGAAAACTTCTTGGCGATCGATGATCGATCGACGTCGCTGGGATCGAGCGGCTCGGTTGCGCAATCGGCCTCAATGCCGGGGAAGAACAGGTAGCTGCGCCGGCCGTCGATGGTTCGCTCAAGTCCGAACGGCCGGGCGTCAGCGATGATCTCGTCGGAGCGCGTGTCAGCGCGCAGTGAATACGTCACGCGGATTGCAGCCGGGGTAGGGGAGGTGCGGGTCTGCTCTGGTGTGCGCTCGTCGGCCAAAATCTCCGGCCAGGTAATGAGCCTGATATTGCTGTTTTCCTTAGTACCCAGCTCGATCGATGCGGTGATCTGCGCGACCATCAGCTCGTGGGTGAAGTTGTGGTGGTAGCTCTTGGAAAGAAACGAGAGGCCGCGCTCGCGCAATACGCGGGAGCCGCGCTCGTCGAGCTGGTAGAAGAGCGGGCGATAGTTGGCACCGGCGTTCTGCCGTTGCTGCACCGGCCGCGCCAGATACAGGTTTGGTTTGCGCGCCAATAGATTGAGGCGACGGCTAAGTGCCTTCTCGCTGCCGCCGACAAAGGCGTGGATGTAGTCGCTGGGAAGATAGCGGAAGCGAACGAGCAGCTTAAAAATCTCGATGTCCCGCTCGGTCGGATACACCGCGATTGCTGCGCCGTCGCGGCCGACGACGGGATCGCGGGACCAGCGCGAACTGCGTGCTTGCTTCTGCGGAATCGCGTTCATGGCGACCGCGATAGCGCAAAAATAAATCGAAAAAAACGGCCGCCGTGGAGCGCCTAGAGGCGCGGTGGGGTACCCCGGAGTATCATGGCTAAGATAAAAAAATCAAAGCGCTACCACTCGGAGGCTGGCTCGCCGGGATTGGTTCCGGGAGTCAATTCGCTTGCAGTGGTGTCGGCGTTCGCTGGTCGCGGAGGAACGGCAATAGCCGGGCCGGATGATGGCGGGGCCTGTGATGGGGCAGGCGGGCCACTGGGTGCGGGTGCAACGTAGGAAATTCTGTCCATATTTCGTTTTAGCAACTCATCATGTTGAGCCGCGCTCATCCTGGGCATTTTCTCAAGTGTGTAAAAGGGTACCGTAAGCGAAATCGCGGAAGCCGTGCCGCGCAGGTGGCAGGCGTAGCTTGTGAACTGCGGTGGCTCGGCGCTGTCCTTTCGCAGTGCGAGCAAGGTTTCAGGCGTTGTTCTCATTTCGCGGGAAAGCCAACGCGAGTCGGAATATCCCAAACCGCCTGCATACTTTACGGATGTGTTTGACGCTATCGCGCTGCGCAGTTTTTCGCTGGCCTGCTCAAGGTGTTGGAACGCTATGACGACGCCTAATCTAAATTGACGGACGCGCGTCAAAAGTTTCTCGAACTGATCATCGAAATAGGGGGCCGCTTCGTCAACGATCAAGAACGCGGGCCTGCGCTTCTCATCGGGAAGCGCCGCGCGCTCGAAGGCGGCCGCCATGACGCGGGCAATGATATATCGACCAAACAGTGGAGACGCGTCCTTTAGCATCGCCTCGCTGGTATTGACGAGGACGCATGACCCGCGTTGCATTTCTTCGTAGAAGTCCAACTTGTTCGCAGTGGAGAACATGCGCTCGAACGTGGGAACGCTAATAACGGAAGATAGCCGTTGGAGTATCGAATCGCGGGTACCGCGGACGCGATCGGTGAAGAACTGCAAGCGAAAGAAATCGCGCGCTGTGGGGTCGAGCCTTTCCATGTATTCTTTGAAGGCGCTGGCTTCGTAGCCGGCTTTCGGATTGTCTTCGAGAAGTTTCCTCAGCGTCGTAATGTTGGCGTTCGGAACGGTGATGAGGAGCCGCACCATGTAGGAGAACGCGGTGCGCATCGGATCGGTGAGGGGATTTTGGATCGAGGAGAAGACATAGTTGAAAAGTGCGATGATATCGGTTTCGACGCGCTCCCGCATGTCCGGCGTATAGCCTGCCATCCGTGGGGTATTGAGATCGAACATGTTGAGAGCCGGCGCGGGGGAGCGCTCAGGATCGACGATGATGATGCGGTCCTTCAAGCGATCATTGAAAAGCTGAAGATGCTGGATGCGCTCTACCATACGATTCGTGGAATCGATCACGACGATCGCGGGCGGGTCTGGCAGCTCAAGGTCGCGAGCAATAATCGCCTGGAGAAGTTGCGTCTTGCCCCAACCGGTGCCGGCGACGACGGCGGTGTGTTCGAGGCGTTTGGAGATTGAGATCGTGAAAGGTATTTGCGCGTCGAAAAGTCGCGCAAGCGGCGTATCTTTAAGATACGCGTGAACAAGATCGTCGCCGGTGTATTCGGTCGGCATAGCGCCGGCTTCTTCGGCGTTGTGGAGCAGCTGCGTTCGGAGCACCGCGAAGAGGTTGAGTTCGACTATGTTGGGGTGGTTGAAGGCAAGTATCCAATCTTCGACGGCTTGGCCTATCGAGCCAATGCATTGTTCCACGGGGACGGTTGGCGAAGTCTCAGGGTCATCATCCTCTGGAATGTGCATCTTTGTGCTGAAGGCAGCTTGCGGGAGCCTTCGAGCAAATTCGAGAAAGCCGTTGACAATGGTGGTGGTGAAAAGGTCGGCGGTGCGGGCGGGGTCAGCCAGTTTTTGCTGGTGTGCCAGCAGCTTGTCCCTATAGCGAGCGCGGTCGATTGCCCCTGAAATCACGCCGGTCGGATTGAGGGTATGCAACTCTTCGAGTTCGTACAGGTCGAGGGCCATTTGGCCTATGGATGTAAACACTGAATAGACAGGAAGCGTGTGGAGCTTGCTTTTACATGCTGCGGTCATCCGCTCGACAAAAGGCCGTATGAAGTCGTCTGGATGCGGGAAGTTGGCTTCTTTGACCTGAGCGAGCGTTGCGGCTTGGAGAGTGGCCGTGTCGTGTTTTGCCGAAAGGCTTTGTAAGGTTTCCCGTTCCTCGCGCTCGAATCGGGACTTCCGCATTGAGCCTGCGATCGCCTGAAACAGCCAAGCGAAGAGTTCGCTGATGATGGCGACGATTCCGGCGAATAACGCCCATAGCGCTCGGACAAGCGCGAAGAACGAAGTCAGACCGTCTTCCTGAGCCATTAGAGTTCGAACGCTGATGTCGAGCCCGGCCCGCTCTCGCGAGACTGGTCGATGTATTTTTTTAGATTGGGTAAGATTTCGAGCCGGAGCTTGTTGGCAAAATTGGTAGCCTCAAGCGGAGTCGGGAATGACCTATGAAATCCGTCGTCGCTGGCGAAGTCCTCGATTCTGTACTCAACATCGCCTTCGGCGCCTGCCAAGCCGGGATTGGCGCGTAGCTCATCGGGCATGAACGTCAGCGTGCCCGTATACACAACAATATCCCAGAGGTCATATTCGGTGAGAATGGCGCGTTCTTCTTCTGAAAGGTCGAGGTGGAGGGTTACTTCGTAAAAGGTGATCTTTGCCGGCGTCTTAAAGACCTTTGCAAACCCACGTTGCATCTCATCGCGCTCGCGGCGCTCATTCGTAATACGAACTTTCATATTCTCGCCCCCCCTTGGAGAAAAGGACGGGAGGTGGCCACCTCCCGTCCCCACTTTCAGTCTTCGCTCCCTTCAAACTCAATGTTTTCAGGAACCGGCAGACCGTGCCGCTTGAAGTAGTCGAGAACCGCAGGCGTGTACCAGATCGGATGGCTGTGCCGATACGGACCGAGCTTCCGGCAAACCGGGAATGCATCTTTCGCGTATGCGGGATCAAACATCAGGCGACCTGTGTGGGTCCTGCCGTAAGGCCATCCCAACAGCTTCTTCAGAGCGCTCCACGTGAGGTAGAGCGGTAGCTTCACCTTGTAAGACATCCGAGTCTCCGGGTTAGCGGAGACATCCGGATGCTCCTAGGTTTTGCTAGCAGCGCCGAAATTTACGGTCGTACTCGCTCGGATTGCAATAGGGATTCCTTTCACCATGGTGCACCATGGTGGATAAAAGCAGGGCTGGCGGGCTCAGCGGGCCAAAAGTGCGTCGAAGTGATTCTCAAAGGCCGAGACCGCTTGCCTCATCTGGGAAAGATAGTGCCAACGGTCATAGATCGCTTCGACGCCACGTCAGTCTTAGAACCGGCTAGCGTTTTGAACTCGTCCAGACGGTCAGCCCACGCTTGTAAGAGTGCGACCCGCTGCGGCAAATACCTTGCTCTGTTGTACGCCGCTCGCGTCTCATCTTCGTCCTTATGGCCTAGCGCAACTTCGATCACGTCGCGGTCAAAACCACCCTCGTTCAAGATTGTGCTCGCGGCCGAGCGGAAGCCGTGGGCGCACATTTCATCCTTCGCATAGCCCATTCTCCGCAGCGCGGAGTTCATGGCGTTTTCTGATAGCGGCTTCAATGGCGACCGGATTGAGGGAAAGACGAGCCGATCGCCCTCGGATAGCTCCCAGACCCCGCGCAAGACCGCAAGAGCCTGTCGCGAAAGTGGCACATCATGAGGTCTCCTCATTTTCATCCGCTCGGCCGGAATGCGCCATATGGCTTTGGGCCAAATAACCTCCGTGCGGCGCATGTGCCTCACCTCCCCTGGCCGAACCATGGTCAGGGCGAGAAATTGCAGCGCGGCTCGTAGCGTTCGCCAGCCGTCGTACTCATCGATTGAGAGCATCAGCGCTCCCAGCTCCCGTTCTTCCGTAATCGCTGGACGATGCTGTACCGCAGGGGTCAGCAGTGCGCCTTGCAGCGCATAGGTCGGGTCAGAAGGCGCCCGCAGCGTCGCTACAGCGAGGCGACAGACTTTTCCGATCACACCGCGAAGCCTTCTCGCGGTCTCCCTCCGTCCGGCCTTTTCGTGCCGCTTGAGGATAAGGAGAATCTCGGCGGGCGTGATCTCGGCGATGGGCCGCTTTATAAGGGGTGAAGCCAGATCAAGGAGAAGCCAGCGGAGTTTGTTGAGCGTCGCCTCCGCCGCACCGTTCTCCTTCAAAGCCGCAAGATGCTCTTCGGCGATTGCACCAAAAGTGTTGTTGGCGGCGGTCGCTGCTGCGATTTTGTCGAGTTTCTTTTGGTGAGACGGGTCTTTCCCGTCGGCGATCAACTCGCGCGCTTGGTCCCGCCTTGCGCGGGCAGACGCAAGCGACACTGCGGGGAACGACCCGAGCGCGAGCATGTTTTCCTTTCCCGCGAAGCGATAACGGAAGCGCCAAAGCTTCCTGTCGTTAGGCTGCACGAGAAGATGCAGTCCACCGCCGTCTGAGAGCTTGTACGGCTTCTCCTTCGGCGCAGCGTTTTGCACACCAAGCGATCGGAGGTGCATGTGGGTACGACCCCTGTTGTGAAAGAAACGTACCCAGAATCGTACCCGCAAAATGCGGGTATGTCACAGGGTGCCATGGAGAACAGTGGTTATTGAAAATTTTCTAAGCTATTGAAATTGCATCGCTATGGAGAACAGCGAACAACCATGGAGCATCTTAGTGGTGCCCGTGGAGGGAATCGAACCCCCACTCCTTGCGGAACACGATTTTGAGTCGTGCGCGTCTACCAGTTCCGCCACACGGGCCCAGAGCGGCAATCGGCAGAGTGAAACGATTGCCGC
>Ga0187860_1001480_pt1 | contig 20694 bp, 17 predicted proteins | sample June2016WEW_10_4_FD_132981 | JGI IMG/M metagenome (GOLD analysis project Ga0187860, IMG submission 132981) | Peatland microbial communities from SPRUCE experiment site at the Marcell Experimental Forest, Minnesota, USA - June2016WEW_10_40 | ecosystem: Environmental > Terrestrial > Soil >...
AGACTCTGGGGGCGCGGCTGTCGTCACAAGTTGGGAGTCGGAGCATCTCCATCAAATCCGTGGCGCTGCTGCCACTTGAGTGACGAGCCGGGCTGGCTGTTCTAGCCACAGACCTTGTGGACGCCTTGTGGACGCGGGTCCACCCATGAAGCGAGCCCCCCGGGCGGTGTGGCGCTGTTCGCACGACACAGACCCCGGGAGGGCCTTCACGCCTATTCGCGGACCAACCGCGTCGAAGAGATGGACGGAGCGCCGGCAGGCGGCGGCTCACGCAGCTGGTAGATCATGTTCGAGAACGCGATGGTTCTGCCGGTGGAGTCGAGCACGTCCGCCCAGAAGAAGCACGACGACGACGCATCGACCTTGAATGCCATCGGGCCGGCCTCAAACTTGCTCGCCTCGATCGGAGATCCCCCCACGAGCAAGCCTCCATCGTTCGGCACGCCGTCGGGCGAGTCGTGGGACCCGTCGGTGTAGTCAATCGGGGCCCGCCACAGGTTCAGCTGACTCCCGGATGGCAGCCCGTCTGCGCGTACCCACACCGTCCGGGTAGCGCTGCCCGCACCGGTCAGCAAGGAAACCTGACCCATGACGACGGCAAGGTTGTCGAACCAGAGATCCAACTGGCCGGAGAAACTGGCCAGCTCGCCGACGTATGCCCGGCCGGTGGTGAGCGCCGAAGTGAGGTTGGGCGCCGAGAGTTGCTTCGCCCATAGGTACGTGATGAACCTGTTGGTCTGTGCCGCCCACTCGACCCCGGTGTGGTCGTCCGAGACACCGTCCGCGGTCAGCACGTGACCGGCGCGCGACAGGGCCCGCCAGAGCATCTGGTGGTGTTCGATGTCCATTCCGTCCCGGTCTTGGTAACCGGCCTCGATGACGTCTACCCCGTAGACCTCGACATTGGTGAGCCGCTTCGTCACCTGTTTCAGCCGCCGGTCCTGCTGGCTCTGGGTCAACAGCGGGGCATGCATCTCGGTGCCATAGGGATGGCAGAGCACGGCGGTGCTGTTGTGCTGGTGGATCTGGGCGACCATGTTGGTGGTGAAGGCAACCGACTCCTCCGGGTGTGGAAGAGGGCTCGGCGGGTAGTCGGGCATGAAAATGGTTCCATCCAGCTGGCGGACGTGAATGCCACGACTGAATTCACAACCAGGCACGACCAGCACCGAGGGCGCGTAGCGCGAGAAGGCTTGGGCGGCGACGGTCTGCTGAGAGTGGATCGCGGCGCTCGCGTCGTAGGTCGGATCCGTCACAAAGCGGAGATTGCTGAACCAGCCCTGAGCGGTCGCACCGCTCTCGGTGGCGGCCGCGACGAAGCCCAGGTTTACGAAGGAGTTGTCCAGCGGATCAAGGCCCGGCCACAGCTTGGGGAAGTCGACGGCCGGGTCCGGAGTGATCGTCTGCAGTCTCCCGACGGTTGCGGGTACGTCGACGAAGCCCGTGCCCCGCGTGACCGAGTACTGCTTCGCTGTGATCTCGGTGTTCAGCCGCCAGTAGATCTGCAACGGCTCGTCGTCGATCGACGGGTGCAGAGAGAGTTCGGTGAAGAACGCCAGATACGCGCCGTGAGGCGTCGAGGCTCGTTCAGGGAAGACATCGACCGAGACGGTTCTACCGCCGACGTTTCCCCGATAGTCCGCATCTGCCGATCCACAATCCAAGTCATAGGCGAGCATGGCGACGCCTTCATCGCTCGTGGCAGTCATAACGAGCGCGCCGCCGGACGGGTATGTCGAGGCGACGTCGATACGCGCCTGGCTTCCTGAGCCCAACTTACCGACGCTCGACCTCAGCAACTCCCAGGTACCGTCGCCCTCGGTGACGGACATGGTTGTGAAGGGGAAACCTGGCCGGCATCCTTGGTACAGCATGCGAAAGTCGTGCTCCGTCATCGCCAGGGCGTCCAGGCGATTGTTCTTGGCCTGAATAGCCTGCGCTTCGTTCGAGCCGTTGAATTCCGAGAAGGAGCTGTGAAGATGGCCAGCGAACGAGTAGGGCTGTTCGCCCCGCCCGTTGACGACCCCGCGAGGTACGACCGCCTGGGTCATCGGAGAAGAAGGAGAAGAACTGGATCTCGACAGTTCCTCGCCGACCACGGCGGCGATCCCGCCAGCCACGGCCGCTCCCGCGATTCCTTTCAACACGGTCCGGCGGCTGATGGGCCGTCCCGAAGAGTGGTGATCCTGACACATCTGCGCTGCCCTTCCTGCAGTTGCGCGGCTGATCGGCCGGCTTCGTTTGGGCCAGTCTGCCTCAGCCCCGATGTTCGTTGAGCGCACGCGCTGGAGCGGGTTGGGTTCCGATGACACCCTCTGGCTCCCGACCGACGGCAAACAAGGCTCGTGGTGCCGCTGGAGTGCTGGTCCGGACGGGGAGCGAATCCTCGCCGCCTCGTCCGTTAAGCCGAGCGACCGCAACGGCAGAGCGTCACGCGGTTGCGGGCTTCGAAGGCGGACCCGTCGGAACGGTCCACGGGCACGGACCCCGTGACGGCGTAGGGGCCGTCGGCTGTGACGGCGATCCCAGCTGCCAGCCCGGTTCGAGATCCTCACCATCGGGCTCGAGCCGGTAGGTGAGCGCACCGGAGGGGCAGCGCTCGATCACCAACATCATCTGGGTGCGCAACTCGCTGTCCTTCGTGCCTGCCCCGCCGACCACCTTCCAGACGTTCGTGGTCCGCTTACCGCAGCAACCCGCGTGCTCGCAGATCGCTCGGTCGCCGCTCACGACCACCCTGCTGGCGACGTAGGTCTTGGTTCGCTCGTCGTAGGTAGTGGTCGGGGCGGCCTCCGTGCCGTCGAACGGGGGGGCGCATCGATCGGTGTCGTGACCCTCGCGGCACTGGTGGTGGCACTGGTCGGGTCGCCTGCGATAGCCGTTGCAGCCGGGACCGATGGGTCCATCAGCGGCGCCGTGAGCGACAGTGTCACGACTAACCCCGACTAACCCGGTCGCGGCCATCTGTGTGTGCCACCGGAGGGAGCGGCTCGGCTTCGACCCGCTCCAACGCCAAGGGCGACCACACGCTCGCCAACCTTCCGCCGGTACCTGCTGGGCGTTGCCCCACCAGCCATAGGCACGACTCTTTCGGCCTCGGATGTCATCCACAGAGCACACCCCGTCTGAGCAGGGCGTTTACAGTGGTCGGGACCGGCATCGATCCGGTGACCTCGCGCTTTTCAGGCGCGCGCTCTACCAACTGAGCTACCCGACCATGCGACTGTCACCGCAGGTCGCCGAGGTGAGCGCCTCGGCGAGCGGACCTGACGGGATTTGAACCCGCGACCTCCGGCTTGACAGGCCGGCGTGCACTCCAGGCTGCACCACAGGTCCAGACTTCCGAACCGGAGCAAGCGCCGGCCCGATGTTCCATCCTTTCGGTTAGCCGCCGGCGATCACCCGGCGACGAGAGGTGGGACCCGCAAACTCTAGGCGATCCAGACAGGGCCGCGATCCCAGCTGCCGGCGCCGGTGGCAAGGCAGCTGATGGCCACTTGCTACACAAGGAGCCTGGGGCCTGGAGGGGCTGGAGCGCTAGAGGACGGCTGGAGCGTTAGTGGACAACGGTGACCTTGGTCGACACTTGGTCCGCGAAGAGCATCGGTTGGTGGTACCAGCTCAGCTGATAGCGCGTGAGCGACTTTGGCCATGTGCCGGCGAAGTGGAGCTGCAGCACACCGGTGCTGTCAGAGGGGATCTGGATGATGGCGCCGTACACGAGGCGGCCGAGCTCGGACTGTGTCGTCATCAGCTCGTCTTGCCCGGCGTAGGTCGCCGACACCAGGCGCCAGGGTGAGTAGATGGAAACCCAGAGCTGGGCCTCGCCGGGCTTGGTGTTCGTGCCCGGGAGGCCGTTGATGATGATCGGCGGCAGACCTGACGAAGGAGCGGAGTTCGTGATGGAGACCGTCAAGGTGGACGAGATCGTGTGTTCGGGCAGGTTGACCGTGGTGTCGTAGGCGATCTTCCGGCGCACGTACCAGTCGATCTTGTTGCCGGCGGCGTTCTGGGTCACGACGCCGAGGAAGTCGCCGGCGACTGGTGCCCAGCTCGCTCCCGCCGTGTGTACGTCTTCATAGAAGCTCTCCACACCTGCATCCCCGCTGTACATCAACAGATGGCCCCCCTTGATCGCCGGGGAGAGGTCTTTGGCGAGCGTGGCGACGGGCGGGAGCGTACGGGTCGTGAGCGAGTGCCACACCTGCTTGAGCAGTCCCTCAACGAAAGCGATCCGCCGTGTGTTGTCCTTGAACTCGACAAACTCCTGGTGGGCGAGGAAGGTCACGACGTTCCCCCGGGTGATCGGGTGCGTCAGGCCCTTCGCCCTCACCGGGCCGATGGCCTTCAAGAATCCGGTCATCGCAACGGGGTCGACGCTGATGACACCGTTCACCTGGACTCCGCCGGACTGGGGGTACAGATACTCCGCCACTTGGCCGACCGTCTGGAAGTCGGGTGACATCACGATGTTCTCCCAGTGGTCCTGCGGGAAGTAGGTGCCGTACCGGTTCTTGAAGTCCTGGATCGGCGACTCGACGAGCGGGTTACTGGGTGGAAGCGTGCGATGCAATGGTGGGATGCCTTCACGATCGAGCTGCTCCACTGAACCAACACGGACAAGGTGAAGGCGTCCCGCGTCGGCGGTCACCTCGGCGTAGTCCCCGATCACGCCGCCGGAGGCTCGGCTCTCAGCCGGGTTCTCGACGAGGACCAGATACGTCCGCAGTCCGTCCCCGCCCAGGATCTCGGGAACTTCCTTCGACGCGAGGAGCGCTATGGAAGCGTCGTGGCGCGCCTGGAAGACACGGGCCCTTTCCGAGGTGAGCTTCCTCTTGATCGTCCCGATGAGCCAGGGAGAAGACCAGGTCCCGGTCTCGCCGCTGACGTGCTGCAGGACGGCGAGATCCGAGGTGAAGACGGGCGCGAGCGCCGCCAACCGTGTCACCGGGAAGGTGCCGTCGACGACCTTCAAGGTGGACAGGTTGGCGGCGGTGGTCGTCGACAGGCCCGCGTGGGCTAGGGACGTTCCGACGGAGGCCGCCGATCGGATCGCACGTATCTGTTGGGACACGACCGGGACGATCTCGGCGGCTCGTGCCCAGCCGAGGTCGCTGTCGGCCGCTTCGAACGCGCTCTCAGCGCGTGTGAACTGGGTGATGGCCGTCGCCTGGTCCCCATGCTGGGTGGCGGTGAGCCCACTTCGTGCCGCGGCCAGAGCTGCCTGGAGCGGAGATCGCGCTTGAAGGAGCGCTACGCATGCCAGTGCCGTGAGGAGTATGCCGGCCAGGGCGACGAGGCCGCTGACCCTTGCGACGAGCCGTCGGATCGGGGTAGGTGCGACGACCAGGGCGGGCAGGAGAATCAGCAGCACGGTGACGCTTGCGAGCAGCGACGGCATGAGCGCCGCGTGGGGCCAGCTGGCACGCAAGGCGATCCCTGCCAGCGCACCGCACAGGGCTGCTCTCAACACCCCCAACCACGGTAGAGGGGACCCGCCCTCGAGTCGCCAGGACCCCAAGGCCACGCCGAGCACGCCGACCGCCACGAGGGCGGCCGGCGACCCGTACGACGCGACCGCCGACACGGACGCCGCTGCTGCTACGAACGCCCACGGAGTGAGGCGGCCGGCCAAGATACAACCGACTGCCAACGCCACCCTCAGGGCGACGTCGAGAGCTGAGATTCCGGTGGGCGCACCAGACGCCGTCCCGGCTGCGATGCCCGCCCCGACCGCGAGCACGAGTGTGACAGCGGTGTCCCGTCTGATGGTTCCTCGGCGGTGCGCCGGACCCAAGCCTGTCCTGGACGTGAGTGCGACTTGAGGAAGCGGGTCGCGGATGGGCGTGACGGCCCTCGTCGTCTGGACGATCGGGTCGTCCTGGCCTGGCGGGGGTCGTTCCACAGCGGCCTATCATGACCTGTGGCGGACCGTCCTGTGGCCCGCCACCGAGTGTTTCGCTGCTCGGCAGAAGGTGGAGCCATGATGGCTTTGACAGAACTTCTCGGCTAGCATGCCTCGGGTGGCGAGATGCCACGATGTGTCAAGTAGCAGGAAGCGCAGGGTCATCAGAACTTGCGCTCGACAGGCGTAAGGGGATCGTATAGAGTCAACATCCGACGAACTCGTCGGATGTTGCCAGAGGGAGGGCACACACGTGGCTCGGATTCAAAAGTTGCTGATGGCGATGGGAGGCATCTTCCTCGTCGCTGCATCCTTGTTAGTCGGCTCGCTTGCTCTCACCGGCACTGCAGCGCTTGCGCAGAGTGCGAAGGCAGCGAGCACTTGCCCCTACTCCACCTCGTGCGGCGGTATCAGCACGAGCTCAAGCTCGGCGCCTCCTGGAGGCACGATCACTCTGAGCGGCCACGGCTACAAGCCGGGCTCGACGGTGACGATCAGCGTCTGTGGTATCGAGACGATCACGGTAACTGCCGACTCGCAGGGTGACTTCACCACCACGATCACGATCCCTTCGAGCGCTACGCCGGGTACGACATGCGTTATCACCGCCGTCGGTACCGGAGCGAACGGTCAGTCGCTGACTTCATCGGTTTCGGTCCTGGTCACCTCAGGTGTGACGGTTCCGGTGTCACCGACCGGTGAGCCGTGGTCAGCCTCTCTGTACTGGTTGCTCGCAGCCGGTACCGGGTTGCTCGGCTTCGGCCTCTTCGAGATCGGCCGGCGCCGGCGGTTCAGGTCGAATACCTAGTCGCTCACTAGCGAGACTCGAAAAGCGGGGCCTTCGGGCCCCGCTTTTCTTTTGGCCGCCCGACCCTTGGGCAGCCGCCCGCACCCTCCCCTGATCACCGGCGTTCGCTGGCCGGCACCCGGAGAGCCCGCACTTAGGACCCGGGCCGCCCGCACCCTCCCCTGATCACCGGCGTTCGCTGGCCGGCACCCGGAGAGCCCGCACCTGACCACCGGCTCTCACCCGCTTGCTTGCACGCTGGCTGCCTCGCGTCGGTGCCGCTGTCACGGAAACTTTGCACTGTGCAGACTGAATGTGACAGCGGCTCCAACTCCGGCAGCACCGGGCGGCGGTTCGTGCGTCGTTCACCGAAGGGGACGAGTCGACGGGGACCAGGTAAAGGGGACGAGCTGAAAGAGAAGAGGGGCGTCTCGATAGCAGTTGAAGGGACTTCGAGGTCTCCGCTGGCGGCGGGGACTGGCGGCCGGGACTGGCAGGCGGGACTGGCAGGGGGCGACCGGCGCCGTCCGATCAGCCGAGAGCCCGATCAGCCGAGAGCCCGATCAGCCGAGAGCCCGATCAGCCGAGAGCCCGATCAGCCGAGGCCGGAGACCGTGACGGAGCTCCACGACGAGCCGTTGTAGTGGAGCAAGTCGGGCACGTACTTGGCACCGTTCATCGACGTGTTCTTCGTGTACATTCCGACGGCGTAGCAGTCCGCGCTCGACGAGCAGCCGACGCCGGTCAGGAAGCCGAAGTGCCCGATGTTCGGCAGCGTCGAAGCCTTCCAGCTCGATCCGCCCATGATGTAGGCCATCGGGAGGAACGAGGTCATGGCGGAGTTGTAGAAGTAGCCGACCTGGGCGCACCAGCTCGACGACAAGCACGAGAAACCCGCCGGAATCGCCAACGAGTCCGCCCCGCTGAAGCTGGTCGCCTCGGCCGACCACGTGCTCCCGTTGTAGTGCTCGACGCCCAGGACGTTCGGCTTGAGCAGGGCGTTCCACTCAACGCAGAAGCTTGTCGAGCTGCACTCGAGAGGACTCCCGATGACGCCGGAGTCCACCGCTGCAGACCAGGGCGAGAAGGCCTTGCCGTCCCAGGTGAATTCGAGGTTCACGGTGCCGCTGGAGCCCGACGCGTACCCGGTCACCCGGCAGTCCGTGGGGGAATGGCACCAGACGCCGATGTCCTGGGTCGAGTCGCCGGCAGGGACGGGCAGCGCCACCTGGCCGACCGTCGAGCCGCTGACCTTGATCACCTCTGCGTTGGCGTAGCCGGTGACGAAACAGAAGGTTCCACTACACGATGCCTGCATCACCGACGCATGGGCGTCGTAAGTGATCGAGACGTTGCGGAAGAGGGACCATGAGCCGGTGTACTCGGCCACGGCCACCACGTTCTTCGTCGTGACGCCAGCAGCCACGCAGAACGTTGCTGAGGAGCAGGAGACCGTCTGCCAGTTCGTCGCGTTGGAGCTCGGATTGGCGAACTCGGCGGTCTTCCAGGACCCGCCCGTGTACTCGAGGACGGCGCTGGTGACGTCCGTGGAGCTGATGTGGTCGATGCCAGTGCCGACCGCCATGCAGAAGCCGGAGGTGGGGCAGCTGATGCTGTCGAGGCGATGAACCGTGGGCCCGCTGGTGGACCTCGGCGTGACCGAAGCGCTGGAGAGCGTGCTGAGGCTCCCGAGGCCGGCGAAGGCGGTCAACGCGATCGTGGTGACCGCGACGGCCCGGGCAGCGGTGAGAGACCGAACCAATCGAGGCATATTCACTTCGTTTCTGTTACTCACGTGTCGGAGAATGGGATCAGTGCCATCTAGAGTCTCGACGGATTCGAGCCCAACCTTGAGCCGTTTCCCGTTGAGGAGGTCTGTGTTCCGTCAACCGGCGTCGAGTCCTGATTTCCCGAACATCGAGCGAGACGTGCTCGAGCTCTGGAAGGCAGAGCGAGTGTTCGAGCGCTCCACCAGCCGCCGCGAAGGCGCGCCAGAGCTCGTTTTCTACGAGGGGCCCCCGACGGCGAACGGCAAGCCGGGCCTCCATCACGTGTGGGCACGTGTGTACAAGGACCTCTTCTGCAGATTCTGGACGATGCGCGGGTACCGGGTCGCCCGCCGGGCGGGCTGGGACACCCATGGCTTGCCGGTGGAGGTGCAGGTCGAGAGGGAGTTGGGTTTCTCGGGGAAGGATCAGATCGAGGCGTACGGCGTGGCGGCGTTCGTCGAGCGTTGCCGGCAGTCGGTGGTGGAGTACGTCGAAGACTGGGAACGGCTGACCGAGCGCATCGGCTACTTCGTCGACACCGACGACGCCTACTGGACGATGTCGCCGAGCTACGTCCAGTCGGTCTGGTGGCATCTCTCCCAGCTGTTCGAGCGCGGGTTGCTGTTCGAGGACGTGAAAGTCGTCCCGTACTGCGCCCGGTGCGGGACGGCGCTGTCGAGCCACGAGCTCGGCCAGCCCGACGTGTACCGGGAAGTGAGCGATGTGTCGGCCTACGTTCGTTTTCTGCTCGTCGGCCCGGGACCCGGTGGGGCGCAGTCGCTCGCCGTCTGGACGACGACGCCCTGGACGCTGCCGTCGAACACCGCGGTGGCGGTGGGGGAGGACATCGACTACGTCGTGGTCGATGGTTCCGTGGTCGCTGCGGCGAGGGCGGACGATGTCTTCGGCGCCGGGGCGCTCGAGCGAGCCTCGGCCCGCCTCAAGGGCAGCGATCTCGTGGGTCTCTCCTACCAGCGACCGCTCGATGCGGTGGAGATCCCGGCAGGCTCCGACGGCTGGCGGGTCGTGCCGGCGACATTCGTCACTTCGGATGACGGGACTGGGCTGGTCCATATCGCCCCAGCCTTCGGGGCCGACGACTGGGTGCTCGGCCGGCAGCTCGGCTTGCCAACGCTCAACCCGGTCGGGCCCGATGGCCGGTTCATCGGCACCGCCGGTTGGCTCGCCGACCAGGCGGTGAAGGAGACGGATCAGGCGATCGTGGATCATCTTGCAGCCGACGGGTTGCTGGTCCGGGCCGAGGCGTTCGCTCACCAGTACCCGCACTGTTGGAGGTGCTCGACCCCGTTGATCTACTGGGGGTCGCCGTCCTGGTACGTCGCCACGTCCTCCCACAAGGCCGATCTCATCGCCGCCAACGAGACGGTGGAGTGGCGGCCGGAGCATGTGAAGCACGGGCGTTTTGGCGAATGGCTGGCGAACAATGTCGACTGGGCGCTGTCGAGGGACCGCTACTGGGGGACACCACTCCCCATCTGGCGCTGCGGGGCCGGTCACGTGCAATGCGTGTCGTCGCTGGCCGAGCTGTCCAAGCTGAGCGGCGCCGACCAGAGCGATCTCGATCCGCACCGCCCGGCGATCGACTCGGTCAGCTGGCCATGCCCGGTCTGTGGGCAGGACACCCGGCGCGTCGAGGCGGTCATCGACGCCTGGTTCGATTCCGGCTCGATGCCGGCAGCCCAATGGGGCTATCCCGCCGAAGCGGGCTCTGCGGAACGCCTTGCCATCCCGGCGGAGTTCATCGCCGAGGCGATCGACCAGACGCGGGGCTGGTTCTACTCGTTGCTGGCTGTCAACGTCCTCGTGCACGGCAAAGCTCCGTATCGGCACGTGCTCGCCCTCGGGCACATCGTCGACGCCGAGGGTCGCAAGATGTCGAAGAGCCTTGGCAACGTCATCGACCCCTGGACGATCCTCGACACCCGCGGCGCCGACCCGCTGCGATGGTGGATGTTCCACCAGGGCTCACCCTGGACCTCCACGCGGACGAGCCTGGCGATGATCGACGCCTCCACCGGCGATGTCTTGCTCACGTTGTGGAACTCCTGGAGCTTCTTCACGACCTACGCCGGGCTGAACGCGTTCGATCCCGGCGATCCGAGGGTTCCCGCCCGCTCGGTGCGCTCGCCGATCGACCGCTGGCTCCTGTCCCGGCTGGCGTCGACAGTCCTGGAGATAACCGCCGCGTTGGAGGACTACCGGCCACAGGAAGCCGCCACGGCGATCGGCTTGCTCGTCGACGACCTGTCGAATTGGTTCGTGCGGCGGAGCAGGCGTCGCTTCTGGCGGACAGACCCCGGCACCGCGGCCGAGGAAGTGCTCGCAGCCCACGCCACGCTGCACGAGGTGCTCGTCACCTTGGCCCAACTGCTGGCACCATTCTGCCCATTCCTCGCCGAGGAGATGTGGCGCTCGCTTGCCGTCGGCGGAGAGGGGGTCGTCGAGGGCGGCGCCACCGGCTCAGCGGGAGCGGCTGCCACAACCAGCGAGGCGCCATCGGAGCCGGTCTCCGTGCACCTGGCAGCATGGCCCGAGGCGGACGCCGCCATGATCGACAGCGATCTCGAGGCGTCGGTCGAGCTCACCCGCCGGGTGGTCTCGCTCGGCAGGGCAGCTCGGGCGCAAGCCGGCCAGCGTGTACGCCAGCCCCTCCGGCGGGCCGTCGTCGTCGTGCCACCTCGCAGTCCCGAGCTCCTGGTTGCGGACGCCGCCGAGGAACTGAACACCGACGAGGTCGTCGTGAGCGGAACGTTGAGTGATGCGGTGAGCGTTCAGCTCGCCCCGAATTTCAGGCAGCTCGGCCCCCGCCTCGGGGGAGCCTCCCAGCAGCTCCGACCGGCGCTGGCGGCGCTCAGCCAGGACGAGTTGCTCCAAGCCGCCGCGACGTTGGCAGAGGGCGGCACGATCACAGTCGTGCTCGATGGCCAGCCGGTCGACCTCACGGGGTCCGACCTGGAGATCCGGACGATGCCGCGAGAGGGGTTCACAGCCGCCACCGAAGGCGGTCTCGCTGTAGCCCTGGACCTCGAGCTCGACGACGACCTGCGCCGCCGGGGACGGGTGCGCGAGGTGGTCCGGCAGTTGCAGGATCTGCGGAAGGACGCCGGCCTAGACCTGTCGGATCGGGTGGCCGTGTGGCTCGAGGGCTTTGACGACCTCCGCTACGACGCCCCAACGATCGCTCGCGAAGTGCTTGCCGTCAGGGTCGAGTTCGCGCCGGGCGAGGACGGCGGAGAGGCCCATGCAATCTCGGGCGGTGACGGTCATGGGGGCAAGGCCTGGTTACGTCGGGCCTGACCCTCATGAAGCCACCGTTGCTGCAAGGATTCGCATTATGAGGTGCCCCGTGTCCCGGTCCCGGGCCGCGCTGCTCGTGGCCGTCGCCTCGTTGGGCGCCGTGGCGTCGGCGTGCAGCACGTCGACGGCCGTGCCGGGCACGCACGCGACGACGTCCGCTCCGGCCGGCCACACCAGCACGTCGCCCTCGAGTGCGACGACGACCCAAAGCACGCTGCCACCCGTCACGAAGTTGTCGTGGCACCCATGTGCCGAAAAATTCCTGTGCGCCTCGCTCGTCGTGCCCGTGTCGTACTCAGAACCGAGCGACGGCACTCTGAAGGTGGCGGTCGTGGAGCTTCCAGCCAGCCAGGACCCGAGCAAGGCACGCGACGTGGTGATGAACCCAGGAGGCCCGGGTGGATCCGGGATCCAGTTTCTAGAGCACACGTATTCGCAGTTCCCGGTGTCGCTCCGCCAGCAGTTCAATCTGGTCAGCTTCGACCCGAGAGGTGTCGGGTCGAGCGATCCGATTCAGTGCGAGTCGGCTGCGAGTCTGCGCGCCTGGCTCGGGCTGAGCCCCGCTCCGACCACCACGGCACAGGTCACGACGCTGATCGCGCAGGTGAAGGCCTTCGACGCAGCGTGCGCTACGAAGATGCCGAAGGACGTGCTCGCGAACCTGTCGACCGCTGTGGTGGCCGACGACATGGATCGTCTGAGGGCGGCGGTCGGCGAGGCGAAGCTCGACTACCTGGGTTTCTCCTATGGAACGTACTTGGGGGCTCTTTACGCGCAGGCATTCCCCAGCCATGTCGGTGCGTTCGTCCTCGACGGGGCTCTCGATCCCTCGCTCAGTGCCACGGCCAACTCCGAGCAACAAGCGGCAGCATTCGAAGTGGACCTCCATGACTTCTTCGCATGGTGCCCCACGAACGCCACGTGCAACAGCGAGCTGGCTTCCGGCGCGGCGGCGACGTACACGGAGGTCATGAACACGCTTGCAACTGGCGGCACCCTGAGTGCCGATCTGATCCCGGCACTCGGCGGTCGGCAGACCGTCGACTACGGCCTCGCACTCGAGGGCGTAATCTCCTCGCTGTACTCGACGAACGACTGGCCGTACCTCGCCCAGGGACTCGCAGCGGCGAACGCCGGGGATGGCTCGTTGCTGGCGGCGCTCGCCTACAACCTTGCCGGCTTCCAGACGAACGGCACCGTGTCCAACCTGATCTCGGCGAACCTCGCCGTCAACTGTCTCGACCGGCCGTCGCTGCCGGTGTCCACCTACCCGTCGCTCGCCCGGCAGTTCGCCAAGACGGCGCCCGACTTCGGGCCAGCGGAGGCGTGGGGCCAACTTCCCTGTAACTACTGGCCGGTCCCTCCAACCGGGAGGCCTGCCCCGCTGCACATCTCCCAGTCGTTGCCCGTCCTCGTCGTCGGCTCGACTCACGACCCGGCCACGCCGTACGCCTGGGCGGTCGCCCTCACCCACCAGATCCCCGGCGCAGTGCTGCTCACGCGAACCGGCGACGGTCACACCGGTTACTTCTTCAGCGCTTGCGTCAGGAACTGGGTCGACGGTTTCTTCCTGACAGGCACGCGGCCGCCGAAGGGCACGGTCTGCGCAAGCGGCACCTGATCGATTGAGGCGGCTCGCAGCCGGCCGGCGTCGGGCCGTCGCTGTCGCCTGCTTAGCCGCCCGTCCCGCCTGTCGGGACCCAGAACCTGAGCTTGCCGCTCCGTTCGTCTTCGAACACTCCGCCGTTCGCCTCGATCACCCGGCGCGACCCGACGTTGTCCGTGTCGCACGTCACCAACGCCGGGTCGATCTCGAGGGCGTGGGCGTGCGGCAGCACAGCCCGCAGCATCGCCGTTGCATGACCCTGGCGGCGAGCCGACGGTCGGACGTCGTAGCCGATGTGACCGCCGATCTCCAGCAGACGCTCGGTCAGCCGGTGGCGGAGGGCGATCCTCCCCACGTACTCGGAGCCCTCCACCCACCACCACGTCGTGCTCGGCACGAGGAAACTGGCCCGCGGCGTGGACTCGTCGGCGTCGGCCCGGAGCTGCTCGATGTACGCCGAGAAACCCTCCTCCGTCTCCCACGCCGCCTCGAAGTTCTTCATCTCGCGGGCGATCATCGAGTCGTCGTCGGATCCTCCCCGACCTTCGTCGACGAACTCCGCCATGGCCGCGATGAACGATCGATGCACCACCATGGTCGGCGGGACGAGCTCTGGCATCCCGACATTCAAGCAGCGAGTGGTGAGTGATGCAGCGGACGTCACGGGATGAGCAGGACTCGGCCGAATGCCCGGCGGCTCTCGATGTAACCATGGGCATCGCCAGCTGCTGCCAGGTGGTACTTCCGGTCGATGACGACCCGGATCCGGCCGGCAGCCAGGTCGTCGAGGATCGAGGCGATCGTCTGGCGCGCTCGGGGGTTCATCAGCAGCTCCATCCCGAGGAAGTAGCCGGTGAGCGTGAGGTTGTTCGGCCGCATCATCGACGTGTCGATCAACGTGTGGGCTCGGCCGGCGTCACCGATCGAGACGCAACGGCCGCGATAGGCAAGGCAGTTGAGGCTTGCTTGCAGGTTGGCGCCTCCCACCGTCTCGAGAACGAGGTTGACGCCCAGCCCGCCGGTCAACCGGCGTACCTCGGACACCATGTCCGCGGTTGTGTAATTGATGCCCTCGTCGAGGCCGAACTCCTTCAGGCGCCCGAGCTTCTCGTCCAGCGAGGCGGTGGCGAGCACACGGGCGCCGGCTTGCTTGGCCATCTGGATGGCGGCGATCCCGACCCCGCTCGCCCCGGCCTGCACGAGCACCGACTGGCCCGCCTCCAGACCGCCGAATTCGAAGAGGCAGTCGTGCGCCGTTCCGTAGGCGACCGGTATGCATGCGGCTTCCTCGGTAGCGAGACCCTCGGGGATCTTCCAGCAGAAACCCTCCGGCACTGCCCTCAGCTCCGCGTGCGAACCGTCGATCCCGACCGTGACGACCCGGTCGCCGACAGCGAGGGTCGTGACCTGCGCGCCGGTTCCTATGATCGTGCCGGCGCACTGATAGCCGACTATGTGAGGGACGGCGAACAGGTCGCCGCCAGCCCGTCCGAGCGTGTCACCACCCTCGATGCTGACGGCCTCCACCTTCACGAGCACTTGGTCAGCGGGAACCTCGGGATCGGGCACGTCCTCGTACCGGAAGACCTCAGGGCCCCCTGTCTCGTAGTACACCGCAGCCTTCATTGGTCCTCCTCGGTTGTGGAGCCACATTCTTCCGCCGGCGGTGAACTCGCGCACGGTGCTCGGCGTCGTAGACAGCGATGACGTCCTCCAGCGGGTTCTCTACGATCTGGCCTGTAGAGGTCAGTTTCGACACTGGAGAGGCGGTCCCGATGGCCGAGCGGTTGAGTTCACCCAGGATCGCACCGGTTCCGCCGGAAGAGCGGACCGGCCAGGCCCGCGAGCTGCTCGATTTGGCCGTCGTCGGCGCTGCGACGGACGCCAACATCTTCACCACGTTCGTGCGGGCGCCGGGGTTGTTCCGGCGCTGGTTGCCGTTCGGGGGCAAGCTTCTCAACGGCAAGCTCCCGGCACGCGATCGCGAGTTGTTGATCCTGCGCACGGGCTGGAACTGCCGGGCCGAGTACGAGTGGGCCCAGCACGCACGCCTCGCCCTGAGCAGCGATCTCTCAACCGCCGAGATCGACCGGGTCACGCTCGGAGCGGAAGCGGGCGGATGGGACGACTTCGACGCCACGTTGCTCAGGGCAGCCGATGAGCTGCACTCGGACGCGCTCATCTCCGATGCGACGTGGGCGGCGCTGGCCGCCCGATACGACACCCAGCAGCTGATCGAAGTCCCGATGCTGGTTGGCCACTACCACCTCGTGGCCATGACCCTGAACACGCTCGGTGTGCAGTTGGACGAGGGCTTGACGGGGTTCCCGAAGTGAGCGGCCTGCCCACATCGAGCCCGGGCGGGCGGGAGCTCTCGGGCCGGCGGGTCCTCGTGGTCGGTGCCGGCACGCGGCCCAGCGACGAGGCGGACGCGCCGGTCGGCAACGGGAGGGCGATCAGCGTGCTGTGCGCACGGAACGGGGCTTCCGTGGCGTGTCTCGACCGGGAGGCGTCAGCCGCCGAAGAGACGGCTCGGCTCGTCGCGGCCGAGGGCGCGCGTTCAGCGGTGATCGTCGCCGATGTGAGTGATGCCGAGCAGTGCTCCGCTGCTGTCTCGTTCGCCGCGTCCGAGCTCGACGGGCTCGACGGTCTCGTGCTCAACGTCGGCATCGCACGTGGTGCGCGCCTTGCCGAGACGTCGGTGGAGGACTGGGACATGACGTTCGCGGTCAACGTGCGTGCTCATTTTCTCGCCTGCCAGGCCGCACTGCCCCTACTGGCCGAGGCCACGACCGCCGGCTCGCCGGCGGCGATCGTCTTCATCTCGTCGGTCGCCGGCCTCAAACCCGGCAGTCGCGTGCCCGCTTACGACTCCTCCAAGGCCGCCCTCTCCGGGCTGTGCCGGCACGTGGCTGCCGAGGGCGCGCGCAAGGGAGTACGGGCCAACGTCATCGCCCCGGGATTGATCGACACGCCACTCGGGCGGGTTGCCTCAGCTGGCCGGCCTTCGCGTGACCGCACGCCCATTCCGCTTGGCCGTATGGGGACGGCGTGGGAGGTGGCGGACGCGGTTGTGTGGTTGCTGTCCTACCGCGCCAGCTATGTCACGGGTCAGGTGCTCGCTGTCGATGGAGGCCTCAGCGCGTTGCTGTGAGCGGCCCGGCCAGTTGGCGGCGGGCGACTCCGGCTGCGCCGGTCGGGGTTTCCGTGAGACGGGCATCGTCAATACGAGACCAGTGCACGGACTGAGAGGCGCCTCCCGCCGCGAAGATGTTGCCTGGCGACACTTTCGCGGCGCGGGTCCCAAATCGTGAGCCAGGAAGTGCACAAGCTGTCACCGGTCTCAGCTACGGGTCGACGGTCCCCGGCGGGACACGGCTGCCACGATCAAGGCGGTGAAGAGCACCGAGAGAATGAACCCGAGCCCGCCGGCGTAGCGGTATCGAAACCCGAAGACGAGCCGCCCGACGAGCCCACCGAGGAGGGAGCCGAGGATCCCGACGCCGATGGTCGCCCAGATGCTCATGGGGTTGGGCCCTGGGACCGCGAGTCGCCCGAGCGCTCCGATGATGAGACCGCCGAACAGGAGCCCTACGACGAGGAGTATCACAGGCACCAGTCTGGTGGTTTCCGCTCCGATTCAGGTCGCGCTCGACACGAATGGGTGCAGCCGGGACAAGCTCAGCAGCTTTCCTCGTAGGCGCGGCGGAGCCAGGCGAGAGCGTGAGCGTCGACGTCATGCAACGTCTCGAGGGCAGAATGACGCCATGAGCGGTGGCACGGTGGACGTTTGGATGCAGCACCCTACGCTGCGGCACTCGAACCACGAGATGTTCGAGTCGCTCCGGCGCTGGATGGGCATGAGCGGGGCTTTCGAGGAGGAGCTGCCGTTGGAGGTGACCATCGCCGCTATGGACGAGGGAGGCGTCGACGTGGGGTTGCTGGCCGCCTGGTACGGGCCTGAGGGCTCACTCATCGACAACGACGAGGTGGCTGCCGCCGTCGCCCGGTACCCGCACCGCCTCCACGGAGTCGCCGGCGCGGATCTGCGTAAGCCGATGGAGGCGGTTCGCGAGCTTCGGCGGAAGGTGGGGGAGGGTTTCGTTGGGCTGAGGATCGTGCCGTGGCTGTGGGAGCTGCCGCCGACCGATCGACGGTACTACCCGCTGTACGCGGCTTGCGTGGACCTCGGCGTCCCGTTCTGCACGCAGGTCGGCCACACCGGACCGTTGCGACCGTCCGAGACGGGCCGTCCAATCCCGTACATCGACCAGGTCGCGCTCGATTTTCCCGAGCTCGTCATCGTGTGCGGACACATCGGATATCCGTGGACCACCGAGATGGTCGCCGTCGCGGACAAGCACCCCAACGTGTACATCGACACCAGCGCGTACGCGAGCCATCGCTATCCCAGCGAGCTCGTCGACTACCTCAAAGGACGGGGCAAGCGGAAGGTGTTGTTCGGGAGCAACTACCCGATGATGACGGCCGCCCGAGCGCTAGCCAGACTCGATGACCTCGGTCTCGACGACGAGACCCGCTCGGAGTTCCTGAGCGAGAATGCCCGGAGGGTCTTCAAGCTCTGAGCGGCGGCGGCCGCTACCGGCAGCTCAGGCGTCGATGGCGGCGCGCAGAACTCGCAGACGCAGACCTCCCCGTTGTCGACGGCGGCGATGAAGCCCGCCTAACTCAGGCCATCGAGGACGGCGTTCACGGCCAGCGCCCAACGACGGTCGATCGACGCCTGGCTGGTTCCCAGTCGACCGGCGTTCTCCGCCGCGGCGAGGCCCTGGATCAGTGACACGAGGACGTGTGCGACGTCGGTCTCGTCACCCCGGAGCACTCCGGCGTCGATGCAGCGCCGTACGTGTTCGACGATGAAGATCCGCACCGAGCTGCTCGCCTCCATCTCAGACGGACCCGGTTCGAAGTCCGTGAACGGGCGCGAGAACATCACCTGCGACAGCACCGGGTTTTCCCGGATGAAGGCGCGGTAGATCTCCGCGAGTCTGACCAGGCCGGCGCGGGGATCGTCGGAGTCGGTGAGTGTGGCGAGGCGGCGGTGCAATAGTCGGAACCCCTCGAAGAACACCTCTCGCACCAATCCCGACTTGTCGCCGAAGAGCTCGTACACGGCCGGCGTCGACGTCTGTGCGGCGTGTGCGACGCGCCGCGTCGTGAAGCCGGCCACCCCTACCTCTGGCAGCAGCTCGACTGCGACCGACAGCACGTGATCCCGCAGGGCGGGTGTTCGCTGTCTGGTCCTGGGCACGACCCGACCTACCGCGACGCCGCCGTCGCGGGTGTCGCGCACTTCGGCGGCGAGACGCCAGGTGTCGAGACGTTGTTTCGTAACATTGTTCCAATATAGACTGTACTCCCTCTTCCGACGAACTCAGGAGACGACGATGAGCGGACTGGCAACTTACGAGCGGGATGGGGCGATCGGGACGATCGTGATTGACGACGCGAAGGTCAACGTGTTCTCGATCCCGATGCTCCGGGCCATCCACGCGGCGTTCGATCAAGCCGATCGCGATGGCGTGGTCGTGGTACTGACCGGGCGGGAGAACTACTTCTCTGCCGGGTTCGACCTGAAGGTCTTAGCGGGCGAGGGCGATCAGGTGCTCGAGATGCTCACGCTCGGAGCGACGCTCGCCGAGCGGGTGCTGTCGTGGCCGAGGCCGGTAGTGGTGGCGTGCACCGGACACGCCCTGCCAGCCGGAGCCTTCTTGTTGTTGTCCGCAGATCTCCGAATCGGTGCTGACGGACCTTTCCGGATCGGCCTCAACGAGGTGAGGATCGGCCTGACCGTCCCCTGGTTCGCGATCGAACTCGCCCGGCATCGCCTGCATCCCGCCCACTTTGACCGGACGGTCGTCAACGCCACGATGTACAGCCCGCAAGAGGCAGTGGCGCCGGGCTTTCTCGACCGAGTCGTCGCGCCGGGCGAGCTGCGGGTGGTCAGCCTCGCGGCGGCCGGGGAGCTGGCTCAACTCGACGCCAGGGCGCACGCCGCCACCAAGGGGAGAGCACGCGCCAGCGCGCTGACCGCACTTCGGTCTGCCATCGAGTCTGAGCTGACCGCCGGGAGTGGCGACCCCTGAGGAGATAGCAGCCTGAGGCGACGGCCTGGTCCGTCAGGTGACGATCGCTCGGGCTGTCCTCGTTCTGTTAGTCGGCCATGAATCGAGTACTAGCAGCCGGACCGGTTTGTCCTGACTGTCTGGGCGCCCGAGGTGGCCATGACTTAGGAGGCGAGCGTGGCGTTCACACCCGCGGCGTTCACCTCCGCGGCGTTCACCTCCGCGGCGTTCGCCTCCGCTGCGCCGCGGGTCGACGGGGCCGAGAGCTCGCAGCCGTTGGCGAGCGGGTCCTCCAGGAGTCGTTTGAGCAACTTGGCAGCGCCGCCGGCGTACATCCCGTCGTCGATGCGCTCGTCGTAACTGCACCGCAGGTGCGCCACTCGACCGACTACGACCTTGCCACGACGCACGACCGGCTCCTCGACGACCTGGCCGATCGTGCAGAACATGCCGGCGTTGCCGTACTCGTAGAGGTGGTGGAACACCGGGTCCATCTTCAAGCTGCCCAAGTTGGCGACCCAGGCGCTCGTGAACATCGGGTCAGGGTCGACGAACGAAGCCGGCAGGAGCCCGAGCCGATCTGCCACCCGCTCGAGGGCGAGCACTGCGCGCAGGCCTGAGCCGGGCAAGTGCAACAGGACGGAGAGCTCGCGATCGACCGTGGTCATGCCTGGCGAGCGTGCCTGGTCGATCTCGGCGTCCAGGTCGGTGACCAGCGCGTAGAACGGCTGGGATGGGTCGACACGGTGCTTGACGACGACGAGAGGAGCGTCTTCGGTCATCTCCTGCTTAGCGGCGAAGGAGATGAAGATGCCCTTCCGTTCGTAGTGGCGACCACCCGCGACAAACCGGTTGAGGTGTGGCCGCTCGTCGATCGTCCTGCCGAGGGCCCAGATCACGACATGGAACAGCGTGGCGTGGACCCCGGGGTTCAGCCGACTGAACTCCTCCAGCAAGTCGTCCGTGGCCGCCAGGTCGATGACGACGTCGAGATAGGCGATCGACTCGTTCCGGCCTCTCATCAGGTACGGCATGATCCGGCGGTCGGAATCGACGCCTCGTACCAGATCACCGTCACACCGTCTCCACCACATGACTTCCCCCTCGTTCTCAGAAGGCTCTCGGTCAATTGGACGCCTGCGCCCGTGGGGTCGCCAGGGCCGAACGACCCCATCGCCCGCCGACGCGCTCGGCGAGGAACTGCTCGATGCGCTGGTTCAGCT
>Ga0187860_1001481_pt1 | contig 20665 bp, 15 predicted proteins | sample June2016WEW_10_4_FD_132981 | JGI IMG/M metagenome (GOLD analysis project Ga0187860, IMG submission 132981) | Peatland microbial communities from SPRUCE experiment site at the Marcell Experimental Forest, Minnesota, USA - June2016WEW_10_40 | ecosystem: Environmental > Terrestrial > Soil >...
CAGTGTGACCCTTTTCGAGAAAGTGCCCATTTTACAGGCTCTGGAAGCATCTTCTTCCCAGGACAACTTACTCGAAGACCCCAACCAATTGATTCTGTTCAACTTCTAACCGGACACTATTGAATAACGGCAATCAGCCCGCTTGGAGCGGCCGGCGGAGGAGCAGGGTCGCCGTAGCAGTTGTTGGCATTGAACGTAGTAATTACACCAACCTCGCTTATCGCTGACCCGCCCATCACATTCACGTAGCAATCTTCAGCGGGAATGGAGTAAGCATGACCATTGACACCCGAAAGGTTACCACCTGTCACATCAGGGCCGATGGGAGGAAATGGCTTGGTGCTCGGCCACCAGGAGGGTGCGCTGGAAAGGAAGAATGAAGAAGGAAGCGTCTCGTTTGAAGGCACAGGATTGGCATAGATGGACAGGCCGCTCGGAACCTCTGACGAGTTCCATCGCACAGCGGCGTTCACTACGTCATAATTTCCCCATCGCATGAGCGTGGAAATTACCAAGGAATCTCCATTCACGCCTCCATTTGAACATTCCGTACTGCCCCACCCAAGATTGTAAATGGACTTGTCGCAAGTGCCTCCCGTGCCACTATAGTTGTCCTGATAAGTATTGTGGTATCCCGAAGTGCCTAGCACGTTGCCTATGACGTTCGCGTAGCGACTGAAGGACTGGAGGAGGTAAGGCACAGTTTGCTGGGTCTGCGAGTTGGCCGTATCCAGCCCACTCAGACGATTGCGAAAATAGGTTTCCATCGCGTGACTGCCGTGGATGGCGTCTTGCATCGCCATTGGCAGGACGTTGCCTTCAAACAAGTCCATCACCGTGCCAGGGTCATGCTCGGCAATGCTCTCGTAAAGCCAACCTGGACTGGTCGTGTACATGTCTATCGCGTAGTTGTAGTCGAAGACTGAGCCTTCTTCAGCTCCTGCGAGCAAAGGAGTAGTTACGTGCTGAAAAATGTTGTTCTCAGCAAGTTCGTTGCCTCCCATCCACGGCTCGATGCCGTAGGACAAGGCCGCCCCCGCTGCTCCCCAAAAGTAGGAATCTCGAACGGTGATGTTGGCCGAATACTGAAGGTCTACGTGACTACGTGTACCGCCTCCGATGCTGGCGACGTTCTTCATCCAACAGTTGTAGGCGTTGTTAAACACCGTGATGCTGCCAGCGCCCGCCGCGCGGTTGTCGATTGACAGAGCTTCAATACCCACACCCTGCGCCAGCGTTGTCGCCCACCATGCCCCCGGACCATGGGTTGATGACCAGTTCGGCATATAGAGGCCAGGAGAAGCAATGGTGACGGTAGTTCCACTAATTGCGGTAACAAGGGCGAACTGCAGCTGAGAATGATTGCCGCCGCGTCCACCGCCACCATCCTGTCCTTCAGAGCTACAAGTCGCGGCTTCCACGCCGCAGAGATAGATGTTGCCCGTATCGGAGGATGGGTCAGCCTGGTCGAGAATGAGCACCTGCCCAACGGAAAGACCGGAAACACTACTCAACGTCAAATGAGTAGCCCCTTGTGGGTAAACGCCCGCTCCCCCCTCCGTGGTTCCTGTCCAAGTGGTCGAATGGTCCGGGCCATCGCTCCAATTGCCGTCAGTGCCAACGCAAATTAACGAAGTGGTGTTCCCGCAGCCAGCGCTCGCCGTTGGAACAATTTTCGTCTGATCCGGGCCGGAACCTCTCAAGGTCACATTATTTTCGCCAGCGTTAATTGTGATCTGACCGGCAAGTGCATAGGTTCCGGGATTCAAGAGTACGACACCACCGCCGCCGCTAGAGCAAGAAGAGAGTGCGCTGTTGATCTGAGAATTAGTTACGCTCTGGCTATAAGTGGACGCCTGTCCTGATGTTCCCAACGTATTGCAAATCGTTGTGCGATTAACAATGGTTGCACCGGCATTTGACCATGCACTTGTCGCTCGGCTTGAGCTGATGATCCCCGACCAGTTCTGGGCGGCGGAAAATGTCGAGAAGCAAAACAGAATCGAGATAAGGGGGAATAGAACCGATGGGCTGGGGGATTTCATATAACCTCGGATTTCCTTGGGCGCTAAACTCTGGGACGTCTCACATGGTCAACTTATGCAATCCGAGGCGGAGAGTGCAAGACACGGAAGTACAATCCCAACCGTGAAAAGCGTACTCCTGCTGATCTTTGGTCCATGGCCATCGGAGCGACAATGGCCGCTTGGGGACAATATATCGAGCTTCATTCCGCGTGATTAATTAACCGAAGCAGGTCTGGACGGTGTGGACCAGGGCAGGTCTCAGATTGGGAAACCGGCGCATGTCTCCTCTCCCAGGGGCGCGATTTTCAGGGGATTGGCACGGGCTCTGACGACGTTGACAATCTTGACGGTGGATGCGCTCCGGGTTCGTCGATAAACTGCCGATGCCACAGCTCAAACATCAGCAGACTGAAGATCTGTCTCCGGTGATCGTGCCGTCCCCTGATGTGCTCACTGAGCATGGCCTCGATCGCCGCGGGCCGGAAGTAGATCGGGCACGCCGCGTCCTGCGACAGCAGCATCCTTCGCACGTAGCCAGATAGCTCCGCGCGGAACCAGCGATCGACGGGTGTCTCGAATCCACGCTTACGCCGTCCGATGACCTCAGGCGGCAGCCACTTTGCGATTGCCTTCTTGTGGATGTACTTATGGGTTCTTCCATGAATGCGCAGAGACGCCGGCAGCGCCTCAACAGCACGCATGTATTCTAGGTCGAGAAAGGGCACCCGAGCCTCAATCGAAGCAGCCATCGACATCTTGTCGCCGTAGGTCAGGAGGTCGTCGCTCAAGGACAAGCGGACATCAACGTAAGCCATCTGAACGAGCGGGTCCAGATCTTCGACACCCACCCGCCAATAGTCAATCACCTCGTGCACACGCTCGGAGCCGTGATGCCCGACCATCCCTGGCTGCCAGAGCGCGGTCTTCATCGGCTCGGAGAAGACCGCGTACACTTGTGCGAATCGGTCGGTGATGTCCTGCGTCCCCAGGCTCCGCACCGCACGCTTGAGGCTCTCGCGGCGAGACAGGCTCTCAACCAGGGGACGAATCACACGGTCGCGCACGGAGGCCGGCAGATGGCGGTAGAGCGCCCCGTACCGCTCCCCAAAGTGTCGGGGATAGCCGGCGAATGGTTCATCTGCGCCCTGCCCCGTCAATACCACTGTGACGTGATCACGCGCGAGCTTGCACACCGAATACATGGCAAGCGCGGACGTCGTGGCGATGGGCTCGTCGAGATGCCAGACGACCTTCTGGAGCATCTCCTGGTAGTTGATGCTGGTGAGGAGGACGTGCTCATGCATAGTGCCGAACAAAGCTGCAGTCCTCCGCGCCTCCTCGAGCTCGTTGATGTCGTCCTCACCCTCGAAACCCACGGTAAAGGTTCGCACCGACTGATCGGTGAGTTGGCTCATGATAGCGACCACCACTCCCGAGTCGACTCCACCGCTAAGCAGCGCGCCGATGGGGACGTCACTCATCATTTGCCGCTTCACGGCCGCCTCTAGTCGCTCTTGAAGGAGTTCGATCCATTCCCTCTCAGTGAACTGGTGGTTGGTCGCCGCCGGAACCGGGAAATAGCGCTCCAGCCGGCACCCTGCCTCGTCTTTGACCAGGAGGTGTCCAGGCGGCAGCTTGCTGATGTGCGCGAACATGGTGCGTGGTGATGGCACGAAGCGGAAGGTCAAGTAGAGGTCGAGCGCGTCGAGGTCCACCCGGCGCGGAGTGCTTGGGTCGACGAGGATGGCCTTGATCTCGGAAGCCCACGTTAAGCGCTGGCCGTCGTTATAGTAGTAGAGCGGCTTGACGCCGAACTGATCGCGCGCTAGAAGCAGACGGCGGCGACGGGAGTCCCAGATGGCGAGCCCGAAGATGCCGTTCAGGCGGGCAACACATTCATCACCCCACTCCTCGTACCCGTGAACGATAACCTCGGTGTCCGTGCGGGTTGCGAAGTCGTGTCCCTTCGCTTCCAGCTCGCGGCGCAACTCCTTGAAATTGTAAATTTCGCCGTTAAGTACCACCCAGACCGTGCCGTCCTCGTTCGAGATTGGCTGATGGCCACCCTGAACGTCAATGATGCTGAGGCGGCGGATCCCGAGTGCCACCGGTCCCTCAAGGTATTGTCCTTCGTCGTCGGGACCTCGGTGGACAAGCGCCGAGAGCATGCTCTTCAGCAAAACGGGGTCGTTCTGCGCGTGCCGCGAACCGTACCAGCCAGCAATGCCACACATAATGTTTAGCCTCGCAATCCTGCCCGGACCGCTCGCACCCGGGAACTAAAAGCACTAGACCTGGGCCGCGTCCGCCCCCTGTCCCACAAAGGGATCTCGGGATACGGCACGGCACACTAGTCGATTCTCCCCGCCGGCAAGACCTTTGGTCTTCACGAAGCGAGGGCGGCAACTAGCTGAGTTGCGGGTTCCATTTACCGCTCATATCTGTAACTCACGACGCTAGTTCGTCCCTGTGTTTGCGGTGACCGCCGCACCCGTGCTGTTGAGCGGGGCCGCGGCGACATTCGGCGACGACGACCTTGAGAACCTGCCCGATGGGAGCATCTCCCGCAAGAGCCGCGCGACCTGATAGAGGGGTGCGCACCCTCGGTGTAAGAGGATGACCGCACCGAGGTACAGAGTTCCGAACAACACAGAGATCATCACTATATGAACGATGGCGGCAACCGAACCTGACCCCACACCGAAGGATGGGAGCCTAGGGATGATCGCCGTGGAGGCACAGCCCGCCAGTAGAGACGCAAGAATATGCTTCCAGACGGCAGAGATCACGGGCGGGATCCCCAGCTGAATTGGCCTGCCCGCGTACCAGAGCGATGGGAGCGTGAGAATCCAAAAGGACAGAGTCCAGGCCACCGCGATTCCCACCGCACCCCATGGGAGTCCCAAGACAAAAAGCAGTGCCGTCACGCTGAACTCGACGAAGCCCCAGCGGAGCCACCGGTCTGCCCTTCCGATCGAGAGGTGGATCCAGCCATGGGTGTAATACAGAAGCATGACGCCGATACCAGGACAAAAAAAAGTAAAGATCCGCCCCGATTCCTCCCACTTCGGCCCGAGGAGCAGACGAATTACGTCCTTGCCGACCAGAAACAGGTCCGCGCCCAATCCCATGCCTAGAAACGCCGTGACCCCCAGCGCGCCGAGAAAATAGCGTTTGTACTGCGTCAAATCCCGGTTCAACCGGCTAAGTGCTGAGACAGCGACGGACGTGAGAGGTGCCGTTGTTTGGCTCGCTGAAAGGGCGAATAGGTCATACGCCTTCTTGTAAAACCCCAAAGACACCGGGCCCAAGCGCCACCCGATTAACAGGTTGTCAAGGTTCCAGGTGAGGTAGTTCGCAGTGAAGCGCCCGTAGGTGCTCAGCGCAAAGCGGACCATGGACGTCGTGCCGGCTGCGCGCCGTGGGAGGCTAGGGATCCATCTACACAGGGACCATGCTCCGACGGACTGGCTGAGTGCTCTGGCAACGGCTCCTGCGACCAGTGCCCAGTATCCCCACCCTGCCCAGCCGAGGAGGATCGAGACGACCACCGCAACGGCACCCGCAGCGATGTCATTGGCGGAAACCAGAGAAAAGCGCATCGCTCGCTTAAGCAGGGCCAAATGCTGAACGGAAAGGGTTGTGAGGAAGATCGTGATGGACATGCCAGCGGCCACGCGCGCCACCCGCAGATCGCCGTAAAACCATGCCAGTAACGACCCCGCCGCGGCAAACCCGATCGTCAGAAGAAGGCCCGCCCCCAGATTGATCCAGAAAAGGTTACTGACCAGGAATTGATCAATTTCGTCCCGTTGTATAACAGCTTCTGTAAAGCCGTTCAGCCCGAAGTTGACAAGCAGCAGGCTGAAAGTCGTCACCATCGTGACTACCCCGAAATCGCTCGGCGTAAGAAGCCGAGCCAGGACTACGGTGGCGACGATCTGGACGCATAGCGCCAGGCCCCCGGAGAAGACGGTGACGCCGACACCCCGAACGGCCAGACGTCGGAGTCCATCGCCCTCCGCGGTGGGGCGGAAGGCGCCACTCTCGTCGAAGGGCTTCAAACCTCCTCCAGACACGGAGCTACTTCTGAGCTGAATGCACGGGGAGACACGGCCCTCCTAGTCTTGGTCTTGATTTGCGCAGCACCTTCCGGAATAACAATTACGGCCAACAAGAACGCGATCCACACCGGGTGGAGTTCCCTGAACGCGTGTTCGGTCAGGTTGTAGATCGCGGCAATGACAAGAAACGCCAGTTTGAGCTTGCCTGCCTCCGGATCCCGGCGGAGTGAGCGGACCACGCTACGGTAACCCGAGATCATGACGAGGCTAACCAACACCACACCTACCCACCCCAAATCCAAGTAGAGTTGGAGGTAGCCGTTGTGCGCCTGATTGGCATGCCACCAGTTACCTTTCCAAATCGCCCTCGTTCTCTCCGGGGACCAGAAACTCTCGTAGCCGGCCCCGAACATCGGATTCACAGTCATATCGAGAAGTTGACTCCAGATTGCGGTGCGACCGGTCAGCGTGGCATCTCTTCCCACGGTCTCGGTAAGGCCAGCTCCTGGATTGAGAAACAGGGCGTACACGATCGTGAACAGGATCGTTGCGACCACAATGTGCACGAGTGCTGGTTTTCTGGCGAATCCGGGCAAACTCGTGAATACCATAAGGAAGCAGCCGATGAGGAAACAGGAGAAGGAGGTAGCAGAGCTGGACAGCCAAAAGAGCCGAAGCGCCAGTACCAGAATGGCCCCGTGAGCGAGCATCGGCCCGAGCCGGCGGGTCCGCTTGCCGCCCCGGAACGCTTCGAGCAGATACCAGAAGCATCCGAGGCCGAAGATCAAACAGACATAACCGAGGTTGTTCTTTTGGGTGCCAACGCCAGTGTTCTCTAGCTCCCCTGTCCAAGGGCTGTAGTTGCGCCCCAAACTTGGGTAGTACTTGATGAGCAGGATAGAGAGCGGAATCAGTAGAAAGCCAACCCGCGCAAGGAGCCGCTTTATGGCGGCAGTCGGCTCAGGATCGGTAAGGATAATCAAAACCATTACCAGGTCCCCTACTGCTTTGGTCCACCGCTTGAAAGCGACGAAGGAGTAATCCGACCACAGACAGCTTACCAGGCAATACGCGAAGAAGATCAGGAGCGGCCAATTCCCTCGTACGAACGCGGCGGCACGCCGCCTTCTCGCAATCAGCACTACCAATCCAGCCGCTAAGAGTACGGAGAAGATGAATGCGTCGAAGGGGCTCCCGTCGACAATTTGGTCGGGTCTTATCAGGGTACCTGTTCCGAACCACTGCGAGACCGTACGGGAGGCACTGATTGATAACCATACGATGGGGATCCAAACCGCCCAAGACACTCGCGACTTGCGGTCGCGCTCTAACAGCATGATCGCGAGGATGAAAGAACAATAAACGACGGTAGCGAGGGTAGAGGACATTCAAGATCTTCTCAGGCGGATCCGTGAACAATCGGCAATGTGACACCGTCTCAGGCCGCCAATGGCAAAATCAACCAGTGAGACGGCCCTTCCCGGTCACAGCGAGCTCGAACCAGCCGGCTAGGGGAATTGCCGCGAGCACTGCTACAAACGGTACCAAGGGTATGTAATAGCGGGCTACTGCAATAAAGATTAGGTGCGGAGTCATGAAAACTCCAATGATCAGAGGGAAGGGGAGAACCTCCAACCCCTTCTTGATCCCAGCCCGCAGTCCGATCCCGGCCAGGATGAGCAAAGGCAGCGTCAGGATCGCGTTGAACATAGTGGCGCGGTGTGTCTTTCCGCATATCCAGAATGCCCAAGTGTTGTGGACAATGGCTTGAAAGATCAATTTGGGCTCTTGTTTGTAGTCGTCTTCGGCCCGTCTTCCCAACTCCCGATAGAATAAAACTTCGTCCCCAACCGTAGGAAACTGAGGGAAGAACCGCCCCTTCTGTCTCAGCCCCATTACGTTCGCTATCGCGACCTGTTCATCAGCCGCCTGTTCTAGGAGTTGGGAACTTTCGAGATTTGAATCCAAATGCTTGATGACGTATGCGCCCTGGAATGCAACCAAGCCGCTAACCGTCATTGTTGGGATGAACTCCCCGGATAGTCGATAGTTCCGCACCACCCACGGAGTCGCCACAAGAGCGGTAGCCAGTCCACATATCACCATACCAACCAAGATCTTCCTTCGCGCTAACCCGCTGGGTGCTCTCCACAAGCCATAAAGGAACAACGCTGGCAGTACCAGGGCCACCGAACTCTTGACCAGCAGCGCCACTCCGTTCACAAGTCCTGCCACTACAAAACTCGGCCACTTCCCGCGCTCGATCGCGATGACGCCGAGAAGCACTGACGCCACCAGACAAAGCGTCACCATGCTCTCGACGGCACCCTGACTGTCTGCGATTATCACGCCCGGGTGTAAGAAAAAGACTAGTGCGGCGATTGTGGCCGCAGTCCTTGACAGACCGGCCTTGCGGGCCAATAGGTGGGTCAGAACCGCCGTGACAATGGAAAACGCCAGATTGACGAGCATAACCGCGACGAGGCTTTTCCCAAACACGACGAAAATCAAGGCCAGCAGCAACACAAACCCGGGAGTACGCAGCATCGTCAAACTAGTATCAGGGAACACGCGGTACCCGTTTCCCTGCACGAGATTCCACGCAATCATTTCGTAATCATCCCGAAACGTCTCCGCATTATAGTCTTGAGGAGAATGCGCCTGGAAATGGGGCAACAGCCCAAAAAGCAATATGACCTTGACGACGACAGCAAGGAAAGCAATCGCTGGCGTTCGTCCAAGGGAAGCGTGGTTGGCTGGGTCCTTTATGCGTTCTACGGCAGACACTTGCATCTCCAGAGTTCGCGTTACCAGGGGCCGCGAAGCGTTGAATCATTTCGAATCAAGAAAGAGCCGATGTATCAGTTCCAGCGTCAACACTTTGTGGATTTCGGCCGTGTAGTTCCGGTTTCCCTTAAGATGTCCTTCAACCATCGCCTCGAGCTGACGCCGTTCGAGATAGGGCCGCGAAAGAGTGCGCGGATCCAGAAGCATTTCCCGAACGTAGCCCGAGAGGGTGTCACGGTACCAGACGCGAAAATGGTGAAACTTGTGCCAGCCGAGAAACAAACGTTCCGGATGGAACGGCGAGAGCAGATAATCGATCCGCGCAGCCCACTGGGGCATGCCGGAATCGTAGGCATATTCCGCCTTGAAGAAAAATTCGAGGACACCGCGGTGAGCAACCGCCGAGAGACTTCTGCGACTTCCATTCAAACCCCGGTCAGTCCGAATCTGCCGGAGAACTGCATCTCCATCGGCGATTAATCGCAGGCAAACATCGTCCCCAAGAGCCGACTTCGGTGCGCGAAAGACCGTACGGACGAGGTCGTTGTCAAGATATGGGGACCTCAGCGAGAGTTGGGTCTCTTCTAGCGCTAGCAGGCCATAGTGGTGCCAGGGAGCCTGCCGGAAGACAGCAAACGAAACCGGGTGTCCCTGAAGCAGGCCGGCATACGTCTGCCCGGCTGCATGAATGTGGGGAAGAAAATCCGGACTGAACAGCCCCGCAACGGGCATTCCAGGCTTGAATGCCACGGATCGACGCAGTACCTCACTACCGTAGTTTCCCGTCATCCTCACGGGCGCGATCTGGCGCGCCCTTTCGTTGAGGTACAAATCGGGAGAATGGGTCAGGTCGACACACCCGTCCGATAGATACACGGTTCGCTCCGCATAATGAGAGAAGCGTGACAAAAACTCTTCGCCAACCGGAATCACCTCGTGAATCTGTTCACAGGCACTCGCTACTTGCTGTGCCACCACGACGTCGCGACATTGCCGTCTTCCTCCTCCATCCCCGAACGTGTAGCACGGGAGAGACCGAGGTGAGGGTTTGAGCCAGGCCATGATCATCCGGCTATCTAGTCCACCCGTCAGGGACATTCCTAATCGTTCTTGACCGTCGAAATAGCGAGTCAAGTTCTGCGAGAAAACCTTGCGCAGTTCCTGGTAATAGGATTCCGGCTCGAGGGGAATTTGGTTCTCCCACTCATGAGGGTCGAAATACGTACCCTTCCGCATCAGAGCGCCGTGCTGAAAAACCCAAGCCGATGCCGGTGGCAGCACCTTAATACCCTCGAAGAGGGTCCGGTTCTCCATGACACAACCGCAAGCGACGAACTCTCCTAACCCTTGAGGATCTGCTCGCCGGAGTTCGGGACGGACCGCGAGGATCGCCTTGGCTTCCGCGGCGAAATAAAAGGATTCCCTCGACTCGTGGTAGTAGATCCGGTGCATCCCGAACCGGTCGTTGAAGAGCGTCACCGTTTCACGTGCCCGATCCGCAGCCAGCCCCTGAAATCTTCCGTTCAATCCAGCCGGAAACGAAGGATCCTCCTCGTAGAGGTGGACGAGGTAGGACGGTCCTACCACGTTGAGCTCATGCCCCCGTTGTTTGAGGTGGCGGATAGTCCCCGCCTCGGGGAACTCTTCCCCGGAAAAGACGAGAACGACATCCCGTTGTTCGTTGCGCAAAGGCATTCCATCGGAGAAGGAATTCTTCCGTGCGACCCAACCCAGGTATAGCCCCAAGGACTCATCAATCCACATTCCTGTTACGTAGAAAGACTCGTGGCGAAGGGCTTCGACCATCCGGAGCAGCTCCGGTTCGGCACGATGGCGTGGCAGCTTAGTGATAAGACCGACAACTCCTGGCATGACTTTCTCTTAGGAAGGTTCCGTCACAGACTGGAGCTTGCGGTTGTACCAAGCGTTCCGGATTTCGCGTACCTTGACGAGTACGGATTCCGGGACATGGTCAGTGAATCTCTTGTGCAAGCCCAGACGGAGTGCAGTCCGACCGACGCGTGTCAAAGGAACATAGCAGCGAGGCAAATCGATCCGCCCGAATCCGTTGCGTTCCTTGAAGTCGATGAGGCTGTCTCGTTGCTTGTTGCCATCGCTGAACCTCGAATAGACTAGATAAGGAATTCCACGTTCGGCACAGCACCGGACCGCTTGGGCAATGAGCGCGTTCGTCGGAGCCTTGTCCCGGTGCTGGATCATGGAGACTATATGCAGCAAGCCCGCCTGAGTGCGAGTTTCGTCGCTAAGCAGCTTAGTGAACCCAATCAGAGTGTCGCCGAGAAACGCACCAATGAAGATGCTACGGTCGAGGAAAGTTCCTGCCTCTTTGCGCACCGTCTCGATGTCCTTCCCGTAATGAGCAAACGGCTTACCTTGGCGGACCGGGCACTCGTTGTAGATGGTCCGGATTCCCTTGACTAAGGCATCATCGAAAGGCACTTCCCGGAACGTTACCCCCTTCTTTTCGGCTTGTTTGGCTTTGTTCCGGGCCTTGAAACCAATTTGCTCCGTCCACCAGTGGTCAAAAGTTGAGACCGGTAGGACGGCGAGATTGTCCCATTCCATGTGGTACGGATACTTGGGCGAGGGTTCCGATAATCCCTGCATAAACGTAAAGAGGTCCACCCGTTGCCCGCACTTCCGCAGGGCATCGAGCACTGCCTCCGGGTCGGTGACAAATTCATATGTGTCGGCATCAAGACCCGCGATACGGATCAACCGTCCCCGGATCTTGAATTCTTTGCCGCAAAGCTTCATATCTGTCTCCTTCCCCGCACCGCCCACCTATGCAAGCTGTTTTCTTCGGAAAAGTGCGGGATGAGAAAAGGGCGTGGTGGGTATCAGTTGCGTAGCGAGCCATGCAGAGCCATCTCGCTCTGGCTTTGGACTTGTGACTGCTTTCCGTCGAGTTGCACGAAAATGGCATCCATGATTTTTGCTGTTAGAAGAATCTCCCGGTAGGGGATCGGCACAGTGCCACCCTCACGGATCGAGGTGTAGAAAGATTCAATCAGGTATTTCATTCCAGACGTCATGTGGAAGTCGTTTGCCAAGAAAGCCCGTGCGTTGCTGACCAAGTTTCCCAGATGCTGCTTGGCAAACAGAACAGGGGGAATAAACTTTTCAAGGTAACTCTTGAACCGAGTCCCACGAAGTTTGATTAGCGTCTCCTGATCCGGGTCAAGAATGAGGCCATTTGCCGCACCGTAGATACGAAACTCGTGAAGCGGGGGACGCATTTGCGAGGAGAATGTGAAATACGCCGTAACGCGCTCTTGGTCACAAATGATAACCCTGAGTTCGTCGATGATTTCGCTTTCGCCCATGCTTTTTAGCAGGGGACTCGTAAACCCATATGCGACTACTTCCGGGGAATCACCCGGCAGAATCTCCGCGATTCGGGCAATGCCATGACTAATGACGTTCTGCAGCAACTTTCCGGGTAGCCTGCGGACCCAATGTTTCGGGTCGCCGAGCAATGCACTCGCATACCCGGCTCTTCCCAGTTCATAGCAGTAATAGCTTTCCATGTGCACCGGGCCATCGCCCAGAAAACCGCTCTGGACAACAGTCCGCATCCGCCGGGCTGCGGGGCTGAATTGAGCATCATGCCCCGCGGTCACCTTCAGCCCTTTTTCGTTAGCGAGTGCAATCAGTTTCCGGGCGTCCTCCTCGAAAAGTGTGAATGGCTTTTCCACGTAGACGTGGCATCCCCGCTCCAGACAAAGCTTGGCAAGATCGAAGTGGCTCTCCGGCGAGGTGGTAATGTGAACAACATCCGGATGGACTTCACCAAGAAGCTCTCTGAAGTCGCTAAAATGGCGTTTGACCGGGAACCTCTCGCATAGTTGCCGCGCCATTAGCGGCTCCCTGTCACAGACCCCAACAATTTCGCACCCATTGATCCTCTGGATCTGGGAAGCGTGGGCATCCGCGATCTTGCCACATCCCACGATGGCTACCTTAAGCATGTCGTTTTCCGTCTCGGCAGCTTTCGAAATATAGTCTCAATCCCTCCGCCATAGGCATTTTTGGCGTCCAGCCCACTCTCGTCTTCAATTTTTCGTTGCTGTAATGCGTCTTCTTCCAGTAGGCATGCCATCTCCTACGATTGAAGACAGGCGGCAACTGTTCCGCTGACCAGTTCGAATATTGCTCCCACATGCAACAGAACGCATGACTGACAACGTGGGGAATATAGATTGATTTGAAGCGCCTCACATTCTCTTTGTAGCGGCGCAAAAACTGCCGGCTCGAAGGAAGATCGTCGTCCACGATATTGAATACATTGCCTTCGACCCCATTTTTCAACCCGGCTAGCACAATCGCTTCTGCGCAGTTGTCAACGTACGTGAACGGTATTGGATTGGAACCGCCAAGATGCAGAAAGATACCAAAGGTGTCGATCCCCACCCGACTGGCGATGGCCTTCTTACCGGGACCGTAAACATAGCCTGGCCTGATGATCACGTATGAGATCCCAAACTTATTGCCGTACTCCGTGACGATTTCGTCCTGTTTGATCTTGGCAAAGCAATAGGCATCCCCGCGTAGCTCAGGATGTGCTTCAACCGGGCATAGCTCATCCAAGAGCCTCCACCTACGCTTCTTGGTATTTGAATAGACCGCCAGCGAACTGATATTGACAAACCGCCTCAGGACCTTGTGCGCCAGGCTTGCGTCGAGAAGGTTCCGCGTTGTGACAACCGAGTTCATGAACGCATCTGGAAAGGACTTATCGCTTCCGCCTGCCGCCAAGTGAAAAATGATCGCCGCATCCCTGGTCGCAGCGACGCAATCCTCAGGAGACAACAGATTGCCTTTGACGACTCTAATTCTCGCTCCCATACCGCGGCGGCTGGCGACGGCTTCGAGCTTGGCAATTTCACTAGAAGGTCTTACAAAACAGATCAATTTGCGAAAGCCATGATCCAGGAGCGACTCTACGACTCTGGAGCCAATGAAGCCGGTTGCCCCTGTTATTAGGATCGGATCGTCCGGCTCAATAATAAGATTGTCGCGCTTCAGGTGTTCCATATCTCGATGCTAATCCGTGACGTATGGCTCTTTTATCGGATTGATGTGCATAACGGCAAGGAGCCTCCCTACGTGGTCAAAGAGTTTTATCAGGAGGGTCATGAACCTGTGATGCGCCCACATAAAGGCAAACGGCAAAGCGGCTATATAAGCTGGGATGGCGATGACCGATTTTGCAATGTCGCGTGCCCCGAAGGTCGGATGAAGCACCGCGGCTGTGCCCTGGAGCAATGCTCTTCTCAGCATGAACGTGCGTTTCCAACGTATCGGAGGAACAACCTCAAATACTACGGCTTCATTGCACCAGATGAAAACGCGCTTCTCTTGGATCATTCGTCTGAAAAAGTCCTGATCCTCTCCCGTTCGAAACTCCGGACGGAACGGCGGGACACCTGCTGGGATGATCCGCCTCTTGAACAGCAAATTGTTGGTCCGCCCCTTGCCCCAGTCGACAACCATCCCCGTCGTGTAAGTCGGACGTTCATAGAAGTTGCCCTTAACTACCCATTCTGGTGGCTTTTCATCGAAGTGACGCTTTACGGGTCCGACCGCCCCGTCTGCCTGATATTCCTGGCAGGTCTTGAACAATGCCAGAAGCCAGCGTGTGGTCGGGAACTCGTCGTCATCGATGAAAGCGACAAAGTCTCCACTTGAGTTCTCGATGGCCTTGTTCCGCGTGAGCGCGATATTCTGACGAGGCTCCACGCAGTACTTGATTGGAACAGTCGAGGCGGCCGCGAAGGCCAATACCACAGCCTCGGCAGATTGCAAATGATCGTTGTCGGCGACCACGATCGAATAACTGAATAGTCCGCCCGTATCTTGGCGAGAAAGCTCATCCAATAAGCGCTCGAGAAGGTGTCGCCGCTTATAAGTACAGACGCACACGCTAATGTGCTTGGTTCGGTAGGTCATCGTGTCCTGGCGAAAGCCTGGAACGGCGGTCGCCCCAAAGGACGGACTGCATGCGTCCCCATTTCGTTTCCATTTCAGTGGTGGTACATCAGGAATTTCACAGTCAAGGTGCCTACGAGGAGTCCGGCCACACCGTCACCGATAGTACAGGTCGCATTTTCTGTTCGGTTCGCCCGTGGTCAGGAACCGTAGTATATAGAGTAACGTCGCAAGATCCTTTTCAATCGCTGCATCTGACTCTTTCGCCGCATCTGCATGAGATCTTCAGGAATGGCTCTGTCGGCGCCGCGCAGCATAGCCCAGAGGTACCCAACGAGACTCAAAACGCCGCCAACAATATAAGGTTTGTTCTTCATCAAGTATACGCTTCGAAAAAGCTCCCAGGCAGGATGGCTCCCAAGAATATAATCCTTCCCGCCGTGGTGCAGAAGTCTCCTGAAAACACCTTCGGTCTGTGCACTTCCCACTTTTCGATGATGCAGAAACATCTTCTCCGTGAATGTCCTGGTTTGCCACCCTCCTGCTTGCGCGCTAAAGACCGCGATCACATCGATCCCTCCGAATCTCACCGGTCGATAACCGCCAATGGCTTCAAAACACTCCCGTCGAAACATTTGACATGCCCCCGCTACGTCCTCAATGCTGGTAAAGCGATAGGGATATGTCGAGTCCCCTTCCCGGTAGGCTGTACCGCACACTCCCAACCTGGGATTCTCGGCAAACTTGCTCATGACAAAATTAAAATAGCTGTCATCATCAAACGAGACGTCGGCATCCAAATTACCTATCACCTCGTACTCCAAGTCCTTCACTCGTGCATAGCCCGCGTTGAAGGCCTCCACCTTACCAGCAAAATGTCGTTCCTTACGCTCAGGTTTTCTCACCAGCTCGATCCAATCATGCTGAGCGGCGTACTTCATCACCAACTCGTCAGTGCCGTCAGTGGAACCGTCGCTGACGATGACCCACTTAGCCGGCTGGATCGTCTGCCGGACCACGGACTCGATGATCAAGTCAATGAATTGTGCCTCGTTCCGCGCAGGGGTAATCAGAACGTAGGAGTAGCCAGCGGTTCGTCTCCCCGCACTGCAGACCGATGGTCTTGAATCATCTGACTTCTGCATAAATCAACCTAAATCCGTTGGACAGTGCATGCAAGATGGCTCACCTGTACGTTCATGATTGCCCAAAGAGCCCGGCAATTGCAGCGGCAGACTGCCAAGGTGAAGGCGACAGTTGAGTTTATTAATCTCGCCGCGCTGCCAATCCGGAACTCCCAACGTCAAGAACCGCCTCAATGTTTTGAACAATTGCCTTGAGCGCTGGGCTGTTTTCTGAGCTTATCTGCTTCTCCGATCGTTGCCGGCGCACGGCTTTGATTTTGGTCCTGATGTCCTCCACTGTTTCCAGCAGAACCATGCGGCCTTGGTCCGACAGATGGCGATCGACTGCGCCAATCTTTCCGCGGAAGATGCTGTAGACTGGCACTCCCATTGCGGCGGCTTCGCGGTTCATCGTCCCCCCGCCGCTAATCACCAAGTCCGAGCACCAGATCACGCCTAACCCGTCAATCGCCTGCGCAGGCACAATAATCCTCCCAGTTTTAAACAGTTCGGGCCATTGCTTGCGCAGACCGGCTTCTTGAAGTGGAGTGCGAGGCAATAGAACTACCTTTACATCTGGACGCTTTGAAACAATCTCGAACACTGCATCGAGAAGTTTGTCGCTTTCAGGATTGTGATAATGCGCTTCGGTCGCAGGTGGCCGAATTGTCACAACCACATCTTGGTCACTACATGCCAGCCTTTGTCGGATGGATGCATCGGGTCGAAATGAAGGTGCGTAAACATCTTCTTTGATGCCCGGGTAGCTTAGGATACGGTCTTCTTTGTAACCGATCGCTTGTAATGCATCCCTTGGAATCACTTCGGGAGCCATGACCCACGAATTATGAAGCGGTGCCATCCAGCTGACGTGCTCGTAGTCCGAAATGGTGATCGTTGGGATCTTCAGCAATAAAGATATGAGGAATTGAGTCCGCGAACCGTGCGATAGAGCTAGATCAGGTTTCTCCCGTAGTGCGTACGGAGCCAATTGCAGCGCTCTTATTCCTAGGCCCGCTAACTTGGCAATTTTGTGTTTCCCGTAATGATGTCCGATGAGGCGATATCGTAGTCCAAAAAGATCAGCCAGGTCGCAGACCTGAAAACAATCCCTGGCAGTTAGGACAACCGTGTAGCCCCGGCGCTCAAGTTCGTCAATAATCGGCTTGAAGAATGGCACGTGCGGGGAGTTTTCCAGATCGATCCAGATCTTCTTGGGGCGGCTACCCTTCCGCCCCACCGGTCGAATCGCGCACCCGTTCTTCTCTGCCAGGGCCGGGCGACTGCCCGGAGGTGCGCCAGGGTCGCGTCTTACTGAAGTGGACATACCGATTCCTTCGGGAGAGTATCCCCATGATCCACGCGAGGCGTTTGTTCCACATCCGCATGTAGGGTGAATTGACGCGTCAGTGTTTCCACAATCCTGGCGGACGCTTTCCCATCCCACATGTCGGGAATCACGGACTCATGCTTTTTTGCTAGTTGCAGTTGGATTGCTTTACGAATGCCATCTCGGCGAGTACCAGCAAGGATATTCGTTCCAGATGTGAGAGTCACAGGTCTTTCAGTGTTCTCTCGAACGGTAACGCAGGGGATGTCAAGACAAGTAGTCTCTTCCTGTATTCCCCCGGAATCCGTAACTACCAAGCGTGCATGCTTCATCAGGCAAAGAAAGTCGAGATATCCCTGCGGCTCGACGAGGGTGATTGCTTTTGCGTGGGGCTCAAGCATCGCGTGTCCGGACCCCGGCTGATTGAGCGCAAAGTACGACCCGAGCCCATGTTGCTGAATCTGTTTCTGCGTGCGCGGGTGTGCCGGGAAAATTGTCTCGTACGATGCGGTAACTTCCTGGATCCCCTCAAGGATTTCTAAGAAGGTTTCCCGAGAATCGACATTCGACGGTCTATGTAGTGTCAGCAGAACGTAGGGTTTGCTACGACGCGGACTATGATCGCCGTCAGTCCTCGCCGACAGATCCAGCCGGTCCAGAATATTTGACATTTCCGCCTTCCCCTCAAACGCGCGGAGAGAGTCGATCATCGTATTCCCGACAAAGAAAACGCGTTCTTTCGGAATCCCTTCATTCTCAAGGTTTTTCAGCGCGCTCTCCTCCGTCACGAACAGCAGATCGGAGAGATGATCTGTAACTACACGATTGCATTCCTCAGGCATATTGCGATCGAAAGATCTCAGTCCGGCTTCGACGTGGGCAATAAGGGGCTTATTCCCATCTGCGTCATAAGAGATCTTTGCGGCAACCAAGGCACACGCCACTGTGGAGTTTACGTCTCCCACGACCACGAGAATATCAGGCTGTTCTCGAAGAAGCACTTGTTCAAAGCGCTTCATGACCTCGGCGGTCTGGGCGGCATGAGACCCCGAGCCAACACCCAAGAAAACGTCTGGCTGCGGCAGGTTCAGATCTGAGAAGAATGCATCCGACATCGCCGCGTCATAGTGCTGGCCGGTGTGAACCAGGATGGGCCGAATATTCCCTGACTCGTTCCTCAGCCTCGCATTGTGACGTGAAATCGAATCCAGAATTGGGGCGGCCTTCATGAAATTCGGACGTGCCCCGACAACAATCATTAGTTTCATAGTGTCCCCACGAGCCGGGAAAACAAATTACTGTGAACGGTAGTTGTGCTCAGCCAGGAGAAGATGCTTAGGCAGTACGTTCCACCGCGGTAAAGGTATCCGCCTCGCCTGATGGGTGCTTGGAGAGCGCGCGACCTTCCTCGAAACATCGGATTTCCTCAACGACTCGGACCTGCTGTGCACTGGTCAGCTGCGGATACATTGGCAGGGATAAGATTGCAGTAGCAATTTGTTCGCACACCGGAAAGGCTCCCGGGGCGTAACCGAAGCCCTCGTAGGCTCTCTGGAGATGGAGTGGGATCGGATAGTGAATCCCGGTTCCGATACCGGCCGATTTGAGATGCGCCATCAGTCCTTTCCTGTCTTCAACGCAAATCACGTAAAGGTGGTACACGGCGCGAGACCACGATGGCTCGTGGGGTTGAATCACGGTAGATTCAGTGGAAACCAACAGGCGGTTGTACTCTGCAGCCAGCTCCCTTCTCCGGGCGTTCCATTTTGCCAGATGGACTAACTTCACATGCAGGAGCCCGGCCTGAATTGCATCCAGCCGTCCGTTGTAGCCCTCGATGTCGTGATAGTACTTTGTGGCCTGGCCGTGATCCCGGAGCATTTTCATCGTCTTCGCGATTCCGGCATCGTTCGTGGTCGCGGCACCCGCTTCGCCGCATGCGCCCAGATTTTTCCCGGGATAAAAGCTGAATGCCGCGGCTCGTCCCATCGATCCTGCCTTCATCCAGCGGTTTTGCTTTCGTGAAAAATACTCCGCGCCGTGTGCCTGGCAGGCGTCCTCGATCACGACCAGCCGGTAACGCTCCGCGAGTTCCATGATGGGATCCATGTCGGCCATTTGCCCGCACAGATGGACCGGAACGACGGCACTGACCGGCCGGCCGCTACGGCGGCTCACCAGCGCTCCGGTATCGTTGACTGTGCACTGTTTTTCCAGATACTCCGCTAGTTTTGCGGGATCCATGTTGTACGTCTGCTCATCGATGTCCACAAACTCGGGCAACGCGCCTGCTTGCGAAATCGCTTCGGTAGTGGCGATGAAGGTGTGCGGCACGGTGACCACAACGTCGCCGGGCTTCACTCCACTTGCCATGAGGGCGAATCGCAGAGCATCGGTTCCGCTGCTGACTGCGACCGAAGAGCGGACATCGCAGAAGGCCGCGAATGCCTTCTCAAACTCTTCCACCATGGGGCCACCGATAAATCCAGCGGTTCGTAAGGCTTTGTGAAAAACGGCAGTCAACTCCTGCTCAAGTTCGACGTGAGGAGTAACCAGATCAAGAAAAGGAATGCTGTTCGGCATATTATGAGACACGCTCACTTTGAAACCTCCATAATTTGTTCGATATAACGCAGAAACTTTGCTGGATTTCCAACCACAATGCTGTTGGGTGGTACGTCTTTGGTGACAACGCTCCCTGCCCCTACAATGGCGTTCTCACCAATGCTGATGTTGGAGAGAATCGTGGCTCCGGAGCCAATCGATGCTCCCTTCTTGACTACGGTTCGCTCGACCTTCCAGTCGGCTTCAGTTTGCAGACTTCCGTTGGCAGCAGTGGCGCGCGGATAGCTATCGTTGATGAACATCACGCCGTGGCCGATGAAGACGTTATCCTCGATCGTGACACCTTCGCAGATGAAAGTGTGGCTCGAGATCTTGCAGCGTTTACCGATAGTTGCATTCTTCTGGATCTCGACAAACGCGCCAAGCTTCGATTCATCGCCGATCTCACAACCGTACAGGTTGATGAACTTGGAGAGCTTGACGTCTCGCCCAAGCTTCACGTCCGGCGCGATGCATACATAAGGGTTCATGAATGAAATGACTTCCGATCTGCTGGTGATATTTGAATCCGGAAACAACCACAGTGAGGGACAATCAGGCGGCGCTCAATCGGCACTTGCAGTTCGCTGCTCGGGGTCGTAATGCCACGCTGCGGGATCACCACCCGCACTCTGGACGGGGAGCGCACGCGAGTCCAGTACGCCCAGCCGGAATTCCTGATGTGTGGTATCGAGGGCTACTCTCACGTCTTGCTTCGACACGACGAAGGAAATGTTGCACTCCGAAGAACCTTGCGCAATCGCGATGATGTTCAGA
>Ga0187860_1001492_pt1 | contig 20573 bp, 21 predicted proteins | sample June2016WEW_10_4_FD_132981 | JGI IMG/M metagenome (GOLD analysis project Ga0187860, IMG submission 132981) | Peatland microbial communities from SPRUCE experiment site at the Marcell Experimental Forest, Minnesota, USA - June2016WEW_10_40 | ecosystem: Environmental > Terrestrial > Soil >...
ACGTCGTCGAAACCGAGCACGGCGAGCGCGATCTGCACCTTGCGGCCGAACGGAGACGGTGCGGCGGAACGCAGGATCATCATGGCAGCATCATTGACAGCGGCGGTTCATGCGGAAGCGTGAAACGATGACGATGAAAGATCATAACCTCAGGCGGCGGGGCGCGCCGCTGCACGGCATCGGCGCGGCCGCGGCGTCCTCTTAGTGGAGCATGACGTTACCGGGCCTTGCTTCGCCCGCCGAAGCGGGCTTCGCGAAGGCGGGGAACCGGCTTCCACTTTTCCGGATCATACTCTAGCCGGTGACGACCAGATTGACCGCTTTCGGGCCCTTGCCCTTCTTGTCGGGCTCGACGTCGAAGCTGATGCGCTGTCCCTCGATCAGCGATTTCAGCCCCGCGCGTTCCACGGCGGTGATGTGCACGAACACGTCGCGGCCGCCGTCATCGGGCTTGATGAAGCCGTAGCCGCGCTCGCCGTTGAAAAACTTGACCGTACCGGTCATTGCCATCGAAAAGCTCCTTCCCCCCGTGGTTGCTTCGCCGTCGGCCCCACGGCGCGACGGCTTGGCCGGACATCCACACGAGCAAGACCTCAGCCGCGGACGGCCTCAGTCACTCCGCCGGCCCCCACAGGAGGCGGAACGTCTAAGCCAGCAACAGTTAATTAGCCCAATTTTTGCGTGTGGAAAAGTGGGCGACTACCGTCGGGCTAGCAATCCGCCTAGCGTTGGTGTGCCAGCCAGTCGATCCGGCAGGCCGCCCGCGATGTCAGTACAGCGCCCAGCGCGGGCATAAAAGTCCGCAACTCCGCTTCGAGCGTGAATGGCGGATTGACCACGATCAGCCCGGAGCCGACCAGACCGGCCTCCGCCCGCGGCGGACCGAGCGTCATCTCGCAGCGCAAAACGTTCGGTAGAGCAAGCTTCTGCAGCCGCCGCGCCAGCGCGTCCGGCGCGGCGCGGTCCTTGATCGGGTACCACAGCAGGTAGATGCCGGTCGGCCATTTGCGATGGGCGGCCGCGAGCGCGCTGGACAGGCGCATGAAATCCGCCGCGTCTTCGAAGGGCGGATCGATCAGGACGAGGCCGCGGCGCTCCTTGGGCGGCACGTAGGCGCCGAGCGCGGTCCAGCCGTCGATCGCCACCGCCTTGGCGCGGACGTCGCCGCGCAACGCCGCGGCGAGCGCCGCCGCGGCCCGCGGCTCGAGCTCGCAGGCGATGAGGCGGTCCTGCGGCCGCAGCAGATTTTTCACGATCAGCGGCGAACCCGGATAGGTGCGCAGTCGGCCGTCGGGGTTGAGCGCGGCGACGGCGTCGAGATAGGGCGCCAGAAACGCATCCGGCCCGTGCTGCAGCCGCGCCTCCCAGACGCGCTCGATGCCGTCGTGCCACTCGCCGCTGCGGCTCGGCTCCGACGCAAACAGGTCATAACGGCCGGCGCCGGCATGGGTGTCGATGACGCGAAACGCCGCCGGCTTGAGCCGCAGATGCACCAGGATGCGCGCCAGCACGCTGTGCTTATGCACATCGGCGAAATTGCCGGCATGGAACGCGTGGCGGTAATTCATCGCCACAGCAGTAACAACGCCCCGCGCCCGCGTTCAATGATTCATACGGCGATTTACACGGCGCCTAGAGCGCCATTGCTTCAGATTGAAGCGATTGGCGCTCTCATATCTTGGTGGAGCATGATCCTTTCGGAAAACCGGCTTCCACTTTTCCGGATCATACTCTAGCCGCCGCGCAGCGGCGGCATCACCACTTGGTCCCGCTTGCAGCTGCGCCGCGCGACATCGGGGCAGTCGCGGAATTGGAGATCCTTGGCAAGGCAAATCCTGACCTCGGTCAGCCGCTTCTTGTCGCAGCCGATGGCCATGCCATCCGGCGGCAGCGCCGGATTGGCTTTGATGAAAGCATCCTCCACCGCAGCCGGCGCGACGTCGAGCGGCTCTTGCAGATCGACATATTCGGGCGGGATCTTCACCACCGCGCGGGCTTTGCGCACGGTCTCGAAGTAGGCGCGCGACGACAACCCCGAGCAGGTGCCGTGCTTGTCCCATTCGTTGAAAATCAGATGCGGCGCCGGCATCAGATCGAGCATCGAAGAAACGATGCTGCGGTCGAGCCGCGGCGCCGGGACCTGGCAATATTCCGGAAAGCCCTTGTCGTATTGCGGCCAAAGGCCGTGCACGACGAACGAATAGGGGCGCGCGCCGCACTGCATTGACGCGCCGCGCCCGCCGCCCCGTTCGGCGGCGGCCGCACAGAAGGACGGCGACCAGGACAGCGACAGCACGTAGAAATCAAACTGCCCGGCCTCGTTCTGCCGCGACTCCTGCGCCGGCGCAGACGACCCGGCCGCAATGAGAACGAACGCCGCGATTGCGGCGCCAACAACCGTCTTGACCATGATAACCCCCCACGCGCGTGCCAACGGACCGGCAAATCCTAGGCACGCCTTGACGAACAAATCAAGAACAAAATGGGAATGAGGATGGAGGGTGTGCTGGCCCTTTCTGATGGAGAACAAAAGCGTGGCCCCTTTTGAATTGTTTAGTGGCCCCTTTTGATTATCGACCTTGCCTCCCATATGTTCTTTAAGTGCTGTGCTACTGGCCCGACCAATCCTCACACCCGTTTGTCACCCCGGAGGATCAGTGTTCGGGCGCCAGACGGCCAGCACTAACGGAGAGGCCCCGACTTCGGCCGGGGTCTCTTTTTGTTTTACTCGCCTCAATCGGCGACCTTCCTGAGGATTACGGGAAATCGCTCAAGCCTTTTTAAGGCCGGGTACTGGCCGGTTTTGAACCCAGACTCGCTCAGTGCATAGATGAGTAGATGAGCAAGATTACAATGACAGCACCCAGAACGATCCCCCAATTGGGAATTTGAATACCCGCTATCGATGTTTTCCGGCTGAACCATTCCATGGCTTTCCTCCCAAATAGGTCGCCTCAGTTGGCGGCCTCGTCGTTACAGACCTTTGCCAGTATCTTCTCATCCGTGGTCGATTGGCGAGCTTCTCGACGCGGCTCTTGCCGTGACCCCGACAGGTCCTGTCGGCACCCCATCCAGTCGGCGACGGCAGTTCCGGGTAATCGAGGGCGGTCGAGTGGCACCTTTTGCCGGGCCGATTGGGCCCTTTTGGGAAATATTCCTAGAAAATCAGTCATAAGGGGCCAGCACCCGGCGGGGGCGCTGGCCCGCTTCCAAGCCTGGTGGCCGGATTTCAGTGGCCGGATTTAATTGTGCTACGATTTGCTATTCGGCCAGTCCGAGTCCGGATATCACGGAGGAATTTCATGTCCCGTAGATTTCTGGTTTTTCTTCTGACCGTCGTATTTCTGGCCACGCCGGCGGTGGCCGCCAGTATCGGCATAGGACAGATCGGACGCGGCGGAGTTGATAAGCCTGTTGTCGGAACAACGGGCCGTACCAGTGTACAAGCAAGCCATGCTCGTCATCATGCCACGATCAATTGGGGAGACGGCACGATGCGGTCCAAGACCGTAAAGAGCCCGCATAAATCAGGTATCCACAAGAATACCATTGGCGATTCCAGCCCCCTGCCCCAAGACCGTTGATCATCGCGGCTGGACCGTCGATAGATCGAGCGACAACGACCCGGAGATAGCTTCTATCAAACTGGATTATGTCCGAGGACGCGCCGCAGCTGGCGGTATCCTCGTTAATTGTGCTCGTGGCCCCTTTGAATTTTAGAGCGCACTTTTTGATTTTGATCAATGCGGTCCGCAATTCCCTACCGCCAGATTTTCATAAGCCTGCGGATGGGCCATCGGCCCCTCAGAAATTGGCGACGGGGAGATGCCCCAATGACAATGCAGAGCGATCATCACCCTCATCGCCTCAGCGACAATCCGGCAGCACAGCTGGCATTGCTGACGACAGCAGTGATCTTGCTGGTCGCGATCGGATGGTTTTATTTCCAGTGACTTTGGCTGTTACCGCCTGGTTGGCGGCCTCTTTTGTCTAACGCGGGCCAATGACAGCGGGTGGCCTGGCGCCTTCCTGAGCCGCTCTATTTGATCGGCCGAAACTCTCTCTTCAACGAGACGGCCGTGAACGCGCCCATCGCTCATCGAGCAATGGCCGAACGTCAGGTTCTTTTTCCGTCTGTGGATTCGCAAAAGAAAAGGCCCCGCGTCGAATAGACCGGGGCCGAAGTTGACCTATGGCGGGAAGAAACCGGCCAGGGCTGCAACCTCGAAGCACATAAAGCCCAGCCAAGGCCGGTCGGACTCACGCCCCCCCGCCGGGCTTTGATAAATATCAAGTGTCCCGCTCCTGACCGCGCAATTTCTCGCTATCCCCGCGTTTGCAGCGCCTGGCGCGGCCGAAATACCGCATTGCAGCGTGGACCAGCCTCGCTAAGTAAAAATCGAAAAATCCGCTGCATTGTCAGGATCGTATGGGAAATGGCCGGCTACCTTCGGGACTTGGCGCATCGATGTACCCGCCTGGCGAGGCGCTGCTCCGATCTTGCCGTCGCGCAGGAGCTCGAGGGGCCTTGGCACGGAATTGATGGAGCAGGCGCACGAGCTGGAATCGGGTTGTTCGTCGCGCGAAGGCCCCGGGTGATCAGCGGCGGTCGATGGAGCAGTCGTCAGGTGACGACGACGGCGACGCCTTTTCAACGTAGGTCGCCTCGGTCGGCGACCTTATTTTTCTGGTCGATCCCCTCCGGCGCCATGGGCGATCTGCAACGTCACGGCGGGAGGCTTCGGGCCATTCACACGTTCGTCGGCAGGCCGCGGCCCGTCAGCAATTTTGATCACCACAGCAGATATAACCAGAGAACAATGACCGCTATGCCAGATATGACGATTGCCACCTGCGCCAGCCGCTCGACCAGGCTGTCCGTTTCATAGCCGGAATGTTCGCTAGGCACAGTCATCGGACCTCTCCCTAGGCGCTCTTGCCCGCGCGGAAGTCCGATACCGCCCTTTAGGGACCGGATTGCCCCCAAATTTCAGGGTTCCGACATCCGCGTCTTGTGCTTTGCCCGCAAGTTGGTGGCAGGGATTCGCCGCCTGCATTGATCCAAATCAAAAATGCGCGGCTCATTTCGTCCCGCCTGCGGCGTCATATCGTGACGGTTCGGATCCCGGCCATGGCAGCAACAGAACGGCGGCCAGGACCGGGGAGAAAAGGCTCGGTCAAGGCCGCCCTACTCAGATTGCCTGCATGTCTGAGCCGAATGCGACGATAAGCGCCTGACCTCAAATCGCTTTGACGTGAGTCAAATCGTGCGGTGGCCGCAAGAGGCGACGCGGGCTCACTCATTTTGATTTGATCGAGATCAATGTGGACCTTTCGCCGTGGTATATCATTCACAACTCGAAGGGACGGGCCCGCGCGGTCCTAACCGACCGCCTGTGCCAGGTCGCCTTTGGATTGCAGGAGGTCGCAATGCGCCTCCGTCTTTTTCCTGTTGTCGTCATCGCAGTGTGCTTACTGACCCCGACTTACGCATGGGCCAGAGCCAGCAATGAGCGCGGGACTCTGCCGCGAGTTCTGGCGATTGTTCCTCCGGTCCCGCTCCATTCCGTGCGCCACCTTACCCCGAGTGAAATACTCCGGGGCTGCGGCACCCATCGGCGCTATGACTTCGTCATGCAGAGATGCCGTGGTCCGGCTGATTTCTGAAACTGCCGCCTGATTACCTCATTGGATACCATGCGGCCGCGTACGTAATATTGCCGATCTTGATTGCGCAAACGCCGCAGGCAAACTGTCCGTCATGCAACGCTTGATCTTGTCTGCAGAATACAAGGCACCCCTTGATGGCCGTCTACCGCCTCTTCAAAAATAAGGCGTTCGAACCTGAAGCGATCGCGACCATGACCGACGCCTACGCCGACGTCTGTCGCGCTCTTGGTCTGCGCGACGGCGATCATCCGCAGACAAACGTGGTCGCTAAAAAGATCATCGAGTTCGCCCAGCGCGGCGAGCGCGACCCCGTTCGCCTGCGCAACTGCGTATTGCAGGCGCTGCAGCCGTAACGGGATATCTGCCGGCCGCCCCGCTAGAGCATGATCCGGAAAAGTGGAAGCCGGTTTTCCGAAAAGATCATGCTCCACCAAGGAATCTAGAGCGCCAATCGATTCAACCTGAAGCGATTGCGCTCTAGACACGAACTCTCCATCGCTCCGCCGGCCGCGAGCGGCTCCGGGCATCGGAACGTCCTTCGGTCTTCCGCGTTGAGATACGACGAGCGGCACGGAAAGACCTTAAGAATGGGGCGCTCAGAGGAGTATCGCTGGTTTGCCGGGCGTTGCCTGCAGATCGCGCGAAATACCGCTGACGCCCGGACCAGGGCCGCTATGCTGCAAATGGCGCAAGTATGGTTGCGCCTAGCGGACGAGATCGAGGCCTCAAGCGAGCGCCCGCAGCAAGGTTCCACGGCAAACGGGCAGACGACCACCGCTAAGCCTGCGGTCGCGAGCGTTGCTGCTCCGCCTCCGCGGCAAGCCGCAACCACACCTCGGCCATCTGTTCCAGAATTGCCTTGTGCTCCTCGTTCTCGGCTCTGCGGGCGAGATGACGGCACTCCTCGGCGAATTTTCGATAATCCGGCAGCGTTTCCATGCCGGAACAACCCGCCCCTGCGCGGCGCCGTTCCGGAAGCAAATGTGGCATGCGGGTGGAACTTTTCGCCGGCCTTTAGCCGTCCCGTTCCGCCAAAACATGACATGATTTTAATGCGTGCCGCACTCTGACGGCACCCCGTCAGGGCCGCGCAGCGCGGCACGCCGGACCGTAGGCCCGGTTGCGGTCGAGACCGACGACGCAGAAGTTGACGCCCCAATCCAAGCCGATCATGCCGGTATCTTCGGCGATCGAGTAATAGATTGGATGTCTCACCCCGTCGTTGATCAGCGCCGTGCCGCTACAGAAGCGGCGCGGGATGGATTGCGCCGCCCAGGGCAGCACGGCGGTCTCCCGGATATTCTCGATGCCGACGATCTGCAGTTCGGAGTTCCAGAACCGCGCCTCTTTGCTGTGGAAATTGCCGATGATGCGGTCCAGCGCCGGCGGATAATCGCAACTCGGCATCACGCGATCATAGCGCGGACCCGACAGCCAGAAATTCTTCTCGAGCCAACTCGCCGCCTGCGGCTGGGAAACCGACACGACACTGAGCGCCAACCCAAGCGCGACGCATGCGATCCGACTGGACATTGCCTGCTGCCCCTCTGGCCCCTCTGGCCCCTCTGGCGTAGCACCGCGCAACCGTGCCGCGCCGGCGTTGACCGGTCAAGAGCCGTAGCAAGTAGAAGCGATAGCCTGCCGGGCAATGTGATAGCGGCGCCACGCTCGGCGCTTGTGCGAGGAAGCCGTGGCCGGCTTTTCATTCCTGCGGCAAGCTTCTAAGCTTGTGTCCCGTCGGTCTCGGGCGCGGAGAATTGGGCAATGCGTCGGAATCTGTGGATCGTTATGGCGCTCGCTCTCTTGCTGCCCTGGGCGGCCAGCCAGGCATTTGCCGGCGCCGTCTTTCTCGGGCCCGGCGCGGGGCTCACCGGCAATGATACCGGCGGCATCATTGTCTACCGGCCTGACCTGGAGAGGGGCGTCTACCGCGAGATGGCCGCTGACTGGTGCGCGCGCTGGCATCGCCTTTCCCACGTCACCAGCGTGCATCGGATCTACGGCGATTACATCAGCTTCGTCTGCATGGATCGTCCGGGCGTGATCCACTGACGCCCCATTATTCCGGGCGACAGAACGATCAAGAAGAAATTCAGCGCCAATCGCCGATGACGGCTTGAACGAGCGCAAGCGCCGCCACCGCCGCGGTATCGGCGCGCAGAATGCGGGGGCCGAGCGACAGCCGGACCACGTTGGGCAGCTTGAGCAGTGCCGCGCGCTCGTCCTCGGCAAACCCGCCTTCCGGACCGATCAGCACCGCCAGCGGCGACGGCGCCACGCCGGTGAGCGCGGCCACCGGGTTGGTCAACTCGGCATCTTCATCGCAAAACACCAAGCAACGCGCGGGGTCCCGCTCGGCCATGAGGCGCGCGAACGAAATCGGCGGCGCGATGTGCGGCAGCCAAAGAATGCCGCATTGCTCCGCGGCTTCGATGGCGTTGGCGCGCATCCGCTCGGTATTGACGCGGTTGACCTGACTATGGCGGGTGAGGACCGGCTGCAGCCGGGAGACGCCCATCTCGACCGCCTTCTGCACCATGTAGTCGAGCCGCGCGGGCTTCAGCGGCGCAAACAGGTAGTGCAGATCCGCCGGCGCGGTCTGGATGCGCGTCTTGCCGCCGACGGCCAGGGCAGCCGCCCGCCTGTGCAAGGCCAAGGTTGCGCTCCACTCGCCGTCGCGGCCGTTAAAGACCAGAACCCGACTGCCTGATTTCAGCCGCAGGACCGTGCCAAGGTAGTGTGCTTGTGCGCCGTTGAGCGCCACGTCTGCACCTTCCTCGAGTGGCGCCTCGACGTACAGACGCGGGCTGCGAAAATCATAGCCGGCCATGGGGGAATCTGAGCAATATGAGCAATATGAGCAACATTGCGCCGCAGCGCCGCTAGCGTGTATCACTTTTGCGGACGTTCTGCCGCCTTGTCGCCGAAATCAACGAGCCTCTAATGGGGCCGCGAAGACTTTAGTCGCAACGATGACTTGGTCGCCGTCACCGGAAAGGGACCTCACATGAAGTGGAGCCGCGCCACGGTATTGGCCGCCTTCGCCATTATCGCCGGTTCCCACGCCGCACCGGCGCAGGCCCCGGCGCAATGCAACGCGTTCATGGCGCTGCGGAACGAAGCGCAACAGAAGGCTATGGCCGTGCGCGCCGCGACCGAGCACAAGGCTGAACGCAAGGAAGTTTGCGCTTTGGTGACCCGTTTCGCGACAGCCGAGGCGGCCGTGGTGAAATTCCTCGAAGAGAACAAGACCTGGTGCGGCGTTCCCGATGAGGCGGTCAAGGCGGCCAAGACCGGTCATGAAAAAACGTTGAAGTTCCGCACCATGGCCTGCAGCGAAGCGCCCGCTGCCCAGCCGAAGGCGCCGACGCTGAGCGACGCCATCGGCATGCCTTCCATAGACTCGGCGGCAAATACCAAAACAGGCCGCGGCACCCTCGATTCGCTGAACGGTAATCCGTTGGCAAAATGAGCCCGGTGACCGGTTCGGTCGCCGACGCGACCGGCAATTGGGTCGATTCTCTCGCACCGGCCTGGTCGCGCCCCTATCTGCGGCTGGCGCGGCTCGACCGCCCGATCGGCGCCTGGCTCCTGCTGTTGCCCTGCTGGTGGTCGTCGGCGCTTGCCGCAGTCGCCGCCCACAAGGCGGCGCCGAGCTTCACCCATCTCGCGCTGTTCCTGGTCGGTGCCTTTGCGATGCGCGGAGCCGGCTGCACCTGGAACGACATTGTCGATCGCGACCTCGACCGCAGCGTCGAGCGTACGTGCTCGCGGCCGATTCCCTCCGGGCAAGTCAGCGTCTTCCAGGCGGCTATCTTCCTGGTCCTGCAAGCACTGGTAGGCTTCGCGGTGCTCGTTTCATTCAATGCGTTTACCGTCGCGCTGGGCATCGCCTCGCTCGCAATCGTGGCGGTGTACCCGTTCATGAAGCGCATCACCTACTGGCCGCAGACGGTGCTCGGCTTGGCGTTTTCCTGGGGGGCGCTGATGGGCTGGGCGGCCGCTGTCGGCCGACTCGGCGTGCCGGCGCTTCTGCTCTATGCCGGATCCATCGCCTGGGTGATCGGCTACGACACGATCTACGCCCATCAGGATCGCGACGATGATGCGCTGATCGGCATCAAATCGACCGCGCTGCTGTTCGGCGCGCGCACCAAGCCGATGCTGGCGCTGTTTTACGGCCTCGCCGTTATTCTGATCGGCGCCGCCGGCATGGCCGCCGGGGCCGGCTTGGTCTTCGCGCTTGGCCTTGTCGGCTTTGCCGCGCACCTGGCCTGGCAGATCGTCCGCCTCGATATTGCCGATCCGGATCGCTGCCTGGCGCTGTTCAAATCGGACCGCGACGCCGGCCTGATCCTGTTTGCCGGATTGCTGCTCGACGCCGCGCTGCCCCGCCTCGCCTGATTGCGGATAGAGCGCGAGCTTATAAGAACTTGGCAACGCCGGGGCTTGGCGGTCTGCTTTGGCGGCTACCGCTTCGGCCTCGTCGCCTGTTGATGCGCCCGGCGCTGATGCCGGCGCTGCACGTGATCTCTCCAGGCCGCGGTGCGGTCGCGAATGAAGTTGCTGACGGAAGCCGCCGATGTGAGGTCGGGCGTCCCCTCTTCGTAATAGCCTTTCTCGTTGCGGATCGGCAGCGCGGCGACGCGTGTCGCCTGGATCTTGTCGATCTTCGACGGCGCCGATGAATTGGGGTGATTGCCGACCGGCACCGGCACGGCGACCCCCGCCAATGGATCGTCTTGCCGGGACGCATCCAGCGTGATCACGCCAGCCAGCGACGCCGCGGTCTTGTCGCGCTGGGTCAGCGGCACCGTGCCCCAGCGGTCGTGAATCGTTCGCAATACGGAGGTGTGGTCGATGACGCCGCTGGAGGCGCGGAACACGGTTCCCGCCGCGATCAGCGGCGACACCAAGACAGCTGGAACGCGCAACCCGAAGCGGTCAAAGCCGAAGCCGAATTCGCCCACGGTGCCGTCGCCGGGAGGAGTGGCGCCCGACGGCGGTCCAACATGGTCGTAGTTTCCGCCGTGCTCGTCATAGGTAACGATGAGTAGCGTCGAAGCCCAGTTCTTGCCGTTGCGCAGCGCATAGTACGTGTCGTGCATGAGCTGCTCGCCCAGCGAGACGTCGTAGTTCGGGTGTTGACTGTTGCCGGTCGAGTCCCAGCTCGGCTCGAGGAATGTGAACGCCGGCAGCGTTCCCTCCGCGGCGCGCTGCTGAAAGTCGCGAAAATGACCGAAGTGGCTCGGCGCGGCGTTTTGCGTATCGACGAAGTCGTGCTGCGTCAGCGGTTCGCGGTTGTAACCGAAAATCGCCCAATCGATGTTCTGATCCGAAAGCCGTCCAAAGATGCTCGGACAGGTATAGATTTTCGTGTGGTCATCGAGGTGCCCCTGTGAAGTGCCGGCGAGCGCGAACGCCCGGTTCGGCATGGTCATTGTCGGGGCCGAACTGAACCATGCATCGCACACCGCAAAACCCCTGGCCAGGCCGGACAGAACCGGCAGCAGCTCCGGGGTGTACATGCCCATGATCTGCGAAGCTTGTGTCCCGGGAATCGAGTCCTTGAAATGACGGGCAAGGTCGGAGGCGATGGCGGCCTTGAAGTTCACGACAAAACCCTTGTTTGTCGGCACCGCGCCAGGTTCCGGATCGTCGGTCGAAAAGAGCTGATAGTTGGTGGGCTGGAAGCCTTCGCCGGGATCGGCGCCGGGCATCAGATAGCGGTGCGGATCCTTGGCGTCGATCGGATAGACCTTGATCGGACGTCCGAGGTCGTCCGGATTCCATTCATCTCCCTTCAGCCCATCGAAATCCTGGCCGGTCGGCGATTTGTTGCCGGAATTCTTGTAGAGAAATCCCAGCATTTGATCGAAGGACCGATTCTCCAGCATCAGTTCGACAATGTGATCGATCTTGCCGAGAGGGCCGGCAACGGCCGTCGCCGCGGACCTCGTCTGACTGGCGGCGCCTCGCCGGCGGGCATTGCTCGTTTTAGGATTCCGCGGTTTGGACCGTCCGCTGCCTGTCGATCGCGAGCTTCGCTTGACCATATTTGCCCCCTCCGTTTGCGTAATCGCTAACTTCGGCATGCGCCTGCATCGCCGGGCGCGACAGGGACCTCAAACAGTCCGGGCGCGACCGCGCGGCCATTGAAGAAAACGCCCATTTGCTTTGCGATTCCGGTTTTGCCGTCAGCGTCGCGCCGGCGCTCATTGACCGCGCGTACGATATTCCATTCATCGTGGGAGCCGTAGCTGTACACCACGGACGCTCGCAGCGCGTAGTAATCGCGAAACGAGCGCTTATCGACCGATTTGAGGCCGTCGTCCGTTTTTGCCAGATTGTCGTAATAGGCTTCGAGCCTCTCCATGTCGCCGTTGCCGTCGAGGCCGAAGTGCCGGGCAAAATCCGACGGTCCGACGAAATAGACAAAGTCGAACTCACCCAGTCCGTCGCCGCCCTCAAGCACCTTCGTCCACATCAACATGTAGTCGGCGCCGCTGGCATTCGACGGAAGCGCAAAATCCTTGGCACCCGGATTAAGGAGCCATGCCGCGTGCGGGCCAAGACGCGCCTCCACGCGGTCCTTCACCTCGGCCGCGACTTTTGCATTGACGTTAAAATAGCTGCCGGCGGCGGTTGAAAGCGGGATGCTGAGATAACCCACGGCCTTGCCCTGGGCCTTTTGCTCCGCGATCAGCCTGCGGATCACTGCGACTTTTTCATCTATTGCTGCGATGAGGTCTGCGTTCACGCAGTAGCAAAATGCGTCGGATGTGCAAGCCGTCACAGTTGCGGCGGTCGCGGGGTTGATTGCTGCGGCGTAGCCGGAGAATGCCAGGGCCGCGGCCGCGCAAACCAGCGTCGCATGCGTCGATGCCATTTCAGCCTCCTTGTGGGCGCGGTTGTCCCGCGGACTTAGCTTTCTTGGCCCCGCGCCTGAGCATACGCGACCAGCGGCAAATTCCAGGCGGCTTTGATCATGAGCCCCGTACGGCGATACTATTGTAGGGAGTATGTCAGAATAAATACAACCCCCGGCCGGGCTGCGTGGCGGGGGAATTCACTTCGCGTCATTGCGAGCGAAGCGGCGATCTCGAACGCCGAGGCCGGAATCTCTCCAAGCGCTCACGCGGGCTTTCCGCGGCGCGGAGCGGATGCGAGGATCGAGAGGCAGCTAATTCCGCGCGATGATCTCGCGCTCGCCGCGATGGATCGTCGGCGTTCTTGCCGGCACCCCTGCCCGGCGTCGCAGCAAAGCCGAGGGGCGGCGGCGCGCGATCGCGGTGCGGCGGCGGCGGCGCCATGTCGGCGCTTCGATGCGCAACGCGCCAAGCCGCGCGAACGGCTCGCGCAAGCTGCCGTCGCGCTCGGCGACGAGCAAGGGCAACCCGAGGACACGGCCCCAAGACTGCCATTCGGCGACGATGTCGTCGTTCTCGCTCGAGCAAAACAGCGGCAGTGACAGCGCCGGATCGCCATGCTCGAGCACGACGGCGACGGCGGTCGGCGGCTCGTTCGCCTTCCCGGTGAGGCGGATGGCTACGCCGCGGAACGCGGTCAGCGGCAGATTCAGCGCCATGCGCATGCCGCGCACCGCGCGGCGCACCACGACGCGCTCGCGATGAAGATCGACGACGCGCAGGCGCTCGTCGGCCGCTTCGTCCGCGGCCTCGAAACGCACGGGCAAGGAGAAAGGGTCGAGCCGCAGTGGGGACCCCATCGCGCTTGCGCGATGGGGCGCCCCGGCGCGGCCCGACCCGGCAGCGATCCTGCCGGCTTCCATTTGACGCCCCGAGAAACTCGGCTCCCGCCGGGCTGTTGCCGCCCGGTTGCCGCGAGAATGCCAGAGCCCGGTCGCAATCAGCTTAAGAACCCTGGTTAACTGCTGGTATTGAGGCTGCGAATGAATCGCATGATTGACGAGCGGTTGCCGGCCCCCGGCAATTGCGCGACCCGCCGACAAGCGCGGTCTCCGGGTTGAATCGCACCGCCGGCTCCACATCTTGACCTTGTGTTCCCCTTTGTCCCCGCATAAACCGGCCGCTGCATGCCCTCACTTCTCGACCAATCCGACCTCGCCGATCTCGCCCAACGTCTCGTCACCGCCGCGCGGCACGCCGGCGCCGATCAGGCCGACGCGCTGGTCGTCCGCTCGGTGTCGCTTTCGGTCGAGGTGCGCGACGGCGCGGTCGAGGAATCGCAGCGCTCCGAGGGCGACGATCTTGGGCTGCGCGTGCTCGTCGGCCATAAGCAGGCGGTCGTTTCGACCAATGATCTCAAGGGCAACGGCTTTGACGCGCTGGCTGAGCGCGCGGTCGCCGTGGCGCGCGCGGCGCCCGAAGATTGGTTTGCCGGATTGGCCGACGCGGCATTGCTGGCCAGCACCTTCCCGCCCCTCGATCTGCTCGATCCGGACATGCCGGGCGTCGATGTCCTCGAAGCGCGCGCGCGCGCAGCGGAGGCAGCCGCGCTTGCCGTTGCCGGCGTCTCCAAATCGGCCGGCGCCTCGGCCTCGGCCGGCATCGGCGGCATGGTGCTGGTAACCAGCCACGGCTTCCACGGCGCGACCATCGGCTCGCGGCATTCGGTCGCCATGTCGGCGATCGCCGGCAGCGGCACCGGCATGGAGCAGGACTACGACTTCTCCTCGACGCTGCATGCCGCCGACCTCGACAGCGCCGAAGCGATCGGGCGGCGCGCCGGCGAACGGGCGGTCAAGCGCCTCAACCCGCGCAAGGTCGCAACCCGCCGCGTGCCGGTGGTGTTCGATTCCCGGATTTCCGGCTCGCTCGTCGGCCATCTGGCGAGCGCCGCCAACGGCGCCGCCATCGCCCGCAAGACGAGCTTTTTGCGGGAGAAACTCGGCCAGAAGATTTTTGCCTCCGGCATCGACATCATCGACGATCCGCTGCGGCAGCGCGGCTTGCGTTCACGGCCGTTCGACGCCGAAGGCGTCGCCGGCCGCCGCCGCAAACTGGTCGACGACGGCGTGCTCACGACATGGCTGCTCGACTGCGCCACCGCGCGCGAGCTCGATCTTGAAACGACCGGTCATGCGCAGCGCGGCGTTTCCTCGACCCCTTCGCCCGGCCCGAGCAATCTTCATCTCGCCCCCGGCAGCCAAAGCCCGGACCAGATCATCGCCGACATCACCGACGGGTTTTACGTCACCGACATGATCGGGATGGGCGTCAACCTGGTGACGGGGGATTACAGCCGCGGCGCCTCGGGATTCTGGATCGAGAATGGCCAGCGCACCTACCCGGTCAGCGAGGTCACGATCGCCGGGCACCTCGCCGACATATTCGCGAGCCTGACGCCGGCGAACGATCTCACCTTCCGCTACGGCACCAATGCACCGACCTTGCGCGTCGAGGGTCTGACCGTTGCCGGCCATTGAGGTCGTCGACCCCGCCCAAGCAGCCGCACGGCTTGCCGCACATGTCCGCGAAGCCGGCGCGCTGGCGCTGTCGATGTTTGGGACGCCGATCAACAACTGGACCAAGGCAGGGTCATCGCCGGTCTGCGAAGCCGATATTGCCGTCGATCGCCTGCTGCACAAACGGCTGACCGAGGACGGCGGCTTCGGTTGGCTGTCGGAGGAAAGTGCCGACAGTCCGGGCCGGCTCGATGCGCGGTATGTCTGGATCGTCGATCCGATCGATGGCACGCGCGCCTACCTTGCCGGGCTGCCCGACTGGACCGTTTCCGCCGCCCTGGTGACGAAAGGGCGGCCGATCGCGGCTTGCCTGTATGCTCCGGTCACCGAGGAGTTCTTTATGGCGATCGCCGGCAAGGGCGCTACCTGCAATGGCGCCTCGATCGCCACCACGAGCGGAACTTCGCTGGCGGGCGCGCGAATCGCCGGTCCGAAGAGCTTTCTTGATCGATTTGCCGCGGTGGCGCCGCCCTTCACCGTCGTCCCGCGGGTTCGCTCGCTGGCGCTGCGCTTGGCCCGCGTGGCGCAGGGCGCATTCGACGTCGCCATTGCCGGCCCCAACAGCCACGACTGGGACCTTGCGGCGGCCGATCTTTTGGTGCACGAAGCCGGCGGCGCGCTAACGCCCGTCGGGGGTGAGCCTATCATCTATAATCTTCCCCTGTCGCGGCACGGGATGCTCGTCGCGGCCGGTCGGGACAGGCACGCGACGCTCATCGATCTCCTGAGAGAACGGCAGGTCGCGTCTTCATAAATCGCGAAAGAGCGGGCGGATCGAGCAGCATGTCGGACACCATTGCCGAACCAACATCCACGCAACTGCTCCGCGTTGTCTTCGGCGGCGAGCGCGACGATCCGGCCGCGATCGAATGCACGAATCCAGCCGATTGGCCACGCGAGGGAGACTGAGCGTGCGCGATCGCCCGCCGCTCGCGCTGCGACTGTATCGACTTGCGTTCAACGCGGCAGCACCGGCGTTGGCACCGCGGTTGCTGCGGTGGCGGCTGAGCCGCGGCAAGGAACACCCCGCTCGCCTCGCCGAGCGTTACGGTGAAACAAAGCAGCCGCGGCCGACCGGTCCGCTGATTTGGCTGCACTGCGCCAGCGTCGGCGAACTGCTCGCCGTCATTCCTCTGATCGAGCGCATCCGTGCGCAAAACTTCGCCGTGCTCGTCACCACCGGCACGGTCACCTCCGCGGCGCTCGCCGCGCAGCGCCTGCCGGCGGGCGCCGTCCACCAGTTCATTCCGCTCGATGTGTCGCGATTTGTCGGCCACTTCCTCGATCATTGGCGGCCCGATCTGGCGCTGTTCGTCGAATCCGACTTGTGGCCCAACTTCATCATGGCGTGTGCGGACCGGGCAATTCCGATGATGCTGGTCAACGGCCGCGTATCGGAGCGCTCGTTCCGCCGCTGGCGGCTCTTACCGGGCGCGATCGCGGCCCTGCTCGAGCGCTTTGATCTGTGCTTGGCGCAATCGAGCGCCGACGCGGAACGCTTTGCGCAACTCGGCGCTCCGCGCATCAGCAACGTCGGCAATCTCAAGCTCGACGTGCCCGCCCCGCCGGTCGATGAGCCGACCTTGTGCAAACTGCGGCCGATCATCGGCACGCGCATGGTGATCGCGGCCGCTTCCACTCATGCCGGCGAAGAGACCATCATCATGGCCGCGCATCGGCGGCTGCGCGCAAAATTTCCGTCACTGCTGACGGTCATTGCGCCGCGCCATCCGGAACGCGGCCCCGGCATTGCGGAAATGGCAAAGGCGGCCGGCCTTTCGGTCGCCTTGCGCTCGCGCGGCGAGCTGCCGAAGCCGGACGTCGATGTCTTCATTGCCGATACGCTTGGCGAGCTCGGCTTGATCTACCGGCTCACGCCCATCGTCTTTATGGGCGGCTCGCTAGCGAGCCATGGCGGCCAGAATCCGATCGAGGCCATCAGGCTCGGTGCCGCGATCGTTCATGGCCCGCATGTGTGGAACTTCGCCGAGATCTACGCCGCGCTCGACGCGGCGCACGGCGCCGAACGCGTGGCCGATGAGGAGGCATTGACGGCGTGCCTCGCCGGCTGGCTCGCCAAGCCGGCCGCGCGCAAGGCCGTGGCCGATGCAGCCGTTATGGCCGTCGGCAAGCTCGGCGGCGCGCTCGAGCGCACGCTCGCCGCCCTCGATCCCTACCTGATGCAGCTTCGGCTCGAACAGCGGGTGTCCTAGAGCGCAATCGCTTCAGGTTAAATCGATTGGCGCTCTAGATTCCTTGGTGGAGCATGATCTTTTCGGAAAACCGGCTTCCACTTTTCCGGATCATGCTCTTGAGCGGGGGATACTGTCATGCGTGAGCCCGACTTTTGGTGGCGACCCGGCAGCGGCGGCCTGCTCAGCCCACTCGCCGCTATCTATGGCGCCGTGGCGGCGCTGCGCATGCAGTCACAGGGGCAGCACGCCGGCGTTCCAGTCATCTGTCTCGGCAATCTCACGGTCGGCGGCGCCGGCAAGACGCCGGCTGCGCTCGCGGTGGCAGAGCTCCTCCTGGGCGCGCACGAGCGGCCGTTCTTTTTGAGCCGAGGCTACGGCGGGCGACTGGCCGGCCCCGTACGCGTTGATGCCGCGGCCCATTCCGCCGCCGCTGTCGGCGACGAGCCGCTGCTCTTGGCGCGCCTTGCGCCCACCATCGTCGCGCGCGACCGCGTGGCGGGCGCCAAAGCCGCGCGGCTTGCCGGCGCGAACGTGATCGTCATGGACGATGGATTTCAGAACCCCGCGCTCGCAAAGGATCTCGCGATCCTGCTGGTGGACGGCCGCCGCGGTATCGGTAACGGCCGCGTCATTCCTGCGGGTCCGTTGCGGGCGCCGCTGCAAACCCAGATCGCGCATGCGCAGGCACTCGTCGTCGTCGGCTCCGTGGCCGGCACCGCCGCGGTTGCGGAGCTGGCGCGCCGGCACGGTATTGCGATCTTCCATGGCGGTCTCGAACCCGACCGCAGCACCCTCACCGCGCTCGGCACGCGCAAAGTTCTGGCCTTCGCCGGCATCGGCGATCCGCAGAAATTCTTCGCCACGCTCGCCGACGCCGGCATCGCCGTCGCCGAGCGCGTAAGCTTTCCCGACCATCATCGCTACACGGCGGCGGAGGCGCAGGCGCTGATCGCGCGCGCCGATGCCGCGGACCTCGTTCTCCTCACCACCGAGAAGGACTTGGCCCGGCTTGCCGGCGATCCGCGCGTGGCCGCGCTGGCGGCTCGCGCCAACGCGTTGCCGGTGCGCCTCGTGATTGAGGAAGCCGAGGCGTTTCGCGACCTGATCCTTAGCGTGATGAAGCGATCAGCCCAGAATAGCTAAATGCGATGAGCTTTAAGATTTCTGCGCATAGGCGGCGGCATGCCGCTGCAGGACCGCCTCCGGACTGGCATAGGCTTCCTGCAGGTCGACGCTCCAATATCTGAGCTCCTCCAGCGGAATTGCCACGCCGGTTACGGCGCAGCGCACGAACGCCCCCGGCCGCACGACGCGGAAATCGCCGTCGAGATATTTGACCTCGGCCTCGCCGGGCATCGGCGAGGATCGATCGGTACGATTGAGCAAATACACCTCCGTCGCGGTCGGGCAGCGGCTCACAACGGCCCGCACCTCTGTCAATATAATCATTCCGCTGCGCGGACGAAACCCGCCACGCCAACGTGAGCGTCACTTGCAAGTGGCGGCTCAAGCCCTCCTGCGCTAGTCCCGCGTCAGCAGGGCGCAACCACTACCAGCAATGCCGGTAGCCATGGCGCCACCACCAGTGATGATGATGCCAATGATGGTGATGATGCCACCAAACCTGAGTGAGGTTACCGGCAGCGGCGTCGCTCGCCACCCGCGCCGGAAGCGGCGCCACCGGAGCCGCTTGCGAAATTCCCGACACGGTCGTGAACGCCAAAGCTCCGATCACAACCGCAAACGCCAAGCGAATCATATTGTCCTCCTTGGACGTGAATCATTGTCGCCGAACAAATAATACGCAGGCATCATGGCCGTTCCACGGCATTGTATTTGTTTGTTCAATGAACAAACAGTCAGATTCCATCTCAGTAAATTTTCCACAACATGAACAAACGGTCAGCTTGCGATCGAAGGACGATTCTTGCCCAGCGCCAACCAGAGCCAACTAGAAGAGATTACCTTGCCCCGGATCGCCGTCGCGCCGCCGCCGTCGCCGCACCGGCTCGGCGCGCGGCGTAGTTGAAGCGTGCACCACTTCGGCGCGCGCGCCGACATGGCCGTCGGAAAATTCGATGTCCATCGGCGTGCCGATCGTCACCGAGACGGCCGTACGTAGCGGCCGGCCCGCGCGATCACGTACCAGCGCAAAACCCCGCGCCAAGACGCCGCGATAGGACAACGCCGCCAGCAATTGCGCATCGCGTTCGCAGCGCGCCCAGCGCCCGTCGAGGAGATTGTCCATGGCGCGCGCGGCCCGCTCGGCCAACACGCCGACGCGCTCGCCTTCGCGTGAAATTCGCATCCGCTGCGCCGCGACATTGGCGCCGAGGCCGGCGCGCAGCCGCAGCGCAAGGCCGGCATAGCGCTCGCGGCGGCGTTCGACCTGCATGCGCAGCAGGTGTGCGCTCAGCCTGCCGCCGATGCGCGAGAAGCTGACGTGATGGATGTGCGCGTTGGCACGCAGCGCGCGGCCGAGCTGTGCGGCGGCGTGATCGAGCCGCTGCCGCGGCTCGGCCAGCACTTCGTCGGCATCCGGCAGCGCGCGGGCGGCGGAGCGCACGGCGTTGCGCCGCGCCTCCTGACTGCGTAACCAGCCGGCGAGCGCCCGCCGCTCCAAACTCTCGATGTCGATGATGAGCTCGGCGCGCACCGGCACCGCCATTTCGGCAGCCGCGGTCGGCGTCGGCGCCCGCCGATCGGCGGCAAAATCGATCAGCGTCACGTCGGTCTCGTGGCCAACCGCAGAGATGAGCGGAATGAGGCTTTCGGCCGCCGCGCGAACGACGATCTCCTCGTTGAACGACCACAGATCTTCCAGCGAGCCGCCGCCGCGCGCGACAATGAGGAGATCGGGCCGCGCCATCGCGCCTCGTTCCGGCAGCGCGTTGAAGCCGGCGATGGCGGCGGCGACCTCCGCGGCCGAGCCCTCGCCCTGCACCTTCACCGGCCAGACCAGCACATGGCGCGGGAAGCGGTCGGCGAGCCGATGCAGAATGTCGCGAATGACGGCGCCGCTCGGCGAGGTGATGACGCCGATCACCGCCGGCAGATACGGCAGCAGCTGCTTTCTCGCCTCGTCGAACAACCCCTCGGCGGTCAGCCGCCTTTTGCGCTCCTCAAGCAGCGCCATCAGCGCGCCGAGGCCGGCCGGCTCCAGCGTCTCGACCACGATCTGATATTGCGAGCGGCCGGGATAGGTGGTCAGCCGCCCGGTGATCACCACTTCGAGGCCAGCCTCGAGCTTGAGCTTGATG
>Ga0187860_1001497_pt1 | contig 20533 bp, 9 predicted proteins | sample June2016WEW_10_4_FD_132981 | JGI IMG/M metagenome (GOLD analysis project Ga0187860, IMG submission 132981) | Peatland microbial communities from SPRUCE experiment site at the Marcell Experimental Forest, Minnesota, USA - June2016WEW_10_40 | ecosystem: Environmental > Terrestrial > Soil > Wetlands...
CCCATCGGGTCCCGCATGACTGCGCTCTCGGTGATCTCGAGCTCGATGGCGGAAGGCGGGAGGCCCGCCCGGACAGTCGCAGATATGACGGAGTCCAGCAGCCCGGGGTCATGGACCGTCCCGGCGGAGAGGTTCACGGCGACGGGGAGGATGTGGCCGGCACGGTGCCACGATGCGCATTCGGCCAACGCCCTCACGAGCACCCAGTTCGTCAGCTCGCGGATGATCCCGGTCTGTTCTGCGAGCGGCACGAAGACGTCCGGGAGCAGCAGGCCACGGGTCGGGTGCTGCCAGCGGACGAGTGCTTCCACACCGGTGACACTCAGATCAGCGCAGCTCAATTTGGGCTGGTAGTCGAGCTGCAGCTGCCCCTGATCGATCGCTTCGGCCAGCTCGCTCGCGAGGGCGAGCCGCGACAGGCTGGAGCGCTCGAGGTCATCGCTGTAGCGCCGTACCCCTTGATGCTCGGTCTTGGCCTGGTACATCGCCGCCTCGGCTCGGCGAAGCAGAGCCGGGACCTCGAGCGGCTCGCCGTCACGGTCGACGTCGGCGGACGCGATCCCGATGCTGCCCCGCAGCCGCAGGTTGACCCCACCGACATCGAGAGCCTCACCGAGGACCGCGAGGATGCGCCTGGCGAGGCGGTCCTCGTCCGCACGAGCCGCCAGCCGGTCCTCATCGGTACGAGCCGCTCTGGCGACCAGCGCGAACTCGTCGCCACCGAGCCGCGCCACGAGCTCAATCGGCTCGCCGACACGCCGTAACCGCCGCGAGACCTCCAGCAGCACCAGGTCGCCGATGGCGTGCCCAAGCGTGTCGTTGATCTCCTTGAACCGGTCGATGTCCAGCACAAAGACTGTCCGATCCTCCCCGCTCATCGTTGGCACGTTGCCGGTCGCGGCCGCCGAGACCGCTCCGTGGTCGGCCAGCAGCAGGCGGTTCGGCAGGCCGGTCAGCGGGTCCTGCAACGCCTGCTCCCTGATGGCGCTCTCAGCCCGGTTGCGGGCCATGGCGGCCGCGAGCACATTCGCCACGGCCTTGACGAAGTTGACATCCTCCTCGGCGATTATCACGTGCCTCCGCCAGCCGACACCCACGACCCCGGCCGGCATGTCCAGACCGGGGATCGGGACCGCTATCAGCGAGACGGCGCTCGAGCGGGTCCACAGCTCCGGCACGTCGAAGCGCTGCTCGGTCGACAAGTTCTCGCAGAGCACGGTCTGCTGCGTCACGAGAGCAAAGCTCGCCGGGGACGACGTGGGGTCGGCGGAGAGCAGTTCGTTGGTGGCGGCGGGGTCGCCGTGGCTGGCCGACAACGTGATGAAATCCGCGTCGGGCAGTGCGTCGAACATGTGGACGAAGTCGGCACCAGACTGCTCGACGAGCACCTTCACGGCGTCGGAGACCAGGTCCCCGTAGTCGAGGCCCACGAGAGCCCAACGACCCAGGTCGGCGAGCGCAGCTTGGCGGGCTGCGTTCGCGTGCAGGCGCTCGGAGGCGCCGCGCTCCTCGGTGATGTCGTGCAGCGTGAGCACGAAGCCCGCAACCGCCGGGTCGTCGAGCAAGTTGTTCCCGATCGACTGCAGGACGCGGTAGCTGCCGTTCGCATGCCGCAGCTGGTACTCGACGGGCCCCTGGGTGCCTTCCCGCTGGAGGGCGAGGCGGATGGCCTCCCGGCAGCTCTCGCGGTCGTCAGGGTGGACCAGTGACAGCACGTCGAGCACATCACCGGCCCGCCACGAATAGCCGAGGACCCGCTGCACTGCGGGGTTGGCGTAGTGGATCGTGCCATCGGGCGTGATGACGAGGATCATGTCGGAGGCGTGCTCGACGAGAGCGGCTTGGCGGCGGGCGGCATCGAGCACGGCGGCCTCGGCGGCGACCCGAGCAGAGGCGTCGACGACGATCCCCGCAAAGCCGGCCGGCGTGCCATCTTGATTCCGCAGCGGCGTCGCCCAGGCCTCGAGGCTGAAAGCGCCGAATCCGAACTGCGCGCTCCGGATCTGCTCGCCGCTGAGCACGCGATTGACGTATTCCAGCACCAAGGGATACTCGCGGAACACCTGGAGGAAGTTCTTGCCGATGAACGACTCCGGCCGGCGTTGGAACTGTGTCAGAAGCCCGCCGTCCATCAGCAGGATGTTCGCCTCACGATCGCAGGCGAACAGCAGTATCGGACCGGAGCGCGCCACCGTGGCGATCGTCGCCTCGCCGGCTTGGCGTGCCTCTTCGGCGCGGCGTCGCTCCTGGATCTCGCGTTCGGCCGCCTGCAGCAACCGGGCGTTGTCGATGGCGAGAGCGACGCGGTCGCCGAGATGGCGGAGCAACGCCCGGTCGAGCTCGGTCGGTTCGCCCCGCGAAGGGGGTGTGATGAGCGCGAGCACGCCCGGCGTGGTCCCGCGGGCCCGGAGCGGGACCATCGTGAGCACGGAGCCCTCCAGGCCCGCCAGGACTGCGGACATCGCCGGGCTGGACGATCCGCTCAGGTCCGTCCAGTGCGCCGGATGGGCAACCTGCGGCCCGGTAGCGAGCAGGGTTTGAGCGAACAGGTCCGCGCGAACGCTCTGGCGAGTCCCCCGGAATGCCGTGGCGACGGGGGCGAGGTCGCCGGGATCCGGTTCCCAGACGGCGGCGACCGAGAGCTCCCGCCCCGTGTCGTCGATCACCCAGAGGACCGAAGCACCGCCGAGCACCGTGCCAGCCGTACGCGCGATGAGCTCGAGCGTGGCATCGTAGCTGGTGGTTGCTTCCGCAAGCGCCTGGGAGACGCGATCGAGCACCGCGGCGACGCCCATTTCGAGCGCCCCGTCCTCGGGCGACCAGTCAGAGACGGGCGTCCGCCTTGCGAGATCGTCCACCCGGACCCCCTTGTGTTGCCCCCCAGCCCCTCCGAGGCCAGCATACCTGCCACAAGGACCGGTCTCGTGACTCGTTGTCACGAGGCGCCGGCGCGCCGGCGCCTAATCTTGGCGCACGATCCGTACGATCCCTCCAAGGAGGCTCGCAATGCAGAGCACGATGCAGGACTCGCCGCTCCTCGTGAGCGAGATCTTGCGGCACGGCAGACAGTTGCACGGGCGGAGCGAGGTCGTCACGTTCGAGGGCTCCAGCTACCGGAGAGCGACCTTTGCCGACGTGGCCGAGCGCGCCGAGCGCCTGGCATCAGGCCTGGCGGGACTCGGAATCGGCCTCGGCGATCGCGTGGCCACGTTCTGCTTCAATCATCAGGAGCACGTCGAGGCCTATCTGGCCATCCCGAGCATGGGTGCGGTGCTGCACACGCTGAACGTCCGGCTGTTTCCCGAGCAGCTCAAGTACGTCATCGAGCACGCCGAGGACAAGGTGATCATCTGCGACGCAGTCGTGGCGCCGGCACTGGCCCGGGTGGTGGGGGAGTGCCCGACCGTGGAGCGGATCGTGGTGGTCGGAGACGGCGAGACCTCCATGCTCGGCGAGACGCTTGCCTATGAGGACTTGTTGGCATCCGGCGAGCCCGGCTACGAGTGGCCGGTCATCGACGAGCGCCAAGCGGCGGCCATGTGCTACACGAGCGGGACGACGGGCAACCCCAAGGGAGTCGCCTACAGCCATCGCTCCACGTACTTGCACTCGCTGGCGAGCACGTCAGCGGCCACCCTCGGCATCGCCAGCGCGGACCGAGTCCTCGTCGTCGTACCGCAGTTCCACGCGAACGCCTGGGGCATCCCGTACGCCTCATGGCTGGCCGGCGCGGACCTCATCCTGCCGAAGCAGTACCTGCAGGCGGAGCCGCTGGTGCGGATCATCGAGGAGGAGCTGCCCAGCTTCGCCGGCGCCGTCCCGTCGATCTGGAACGAGGTCCTCCGGTTCGCCGAGGCTCACGAGTCGGACCTGTCCTCGTTCCGGGGGATCGTCTGCGGCGGCTCAGCGGTGCCGTTGGCTCTGATGCGGCGCTTCGAGGAGCGCTGGGGGGTCCCGATCATCCAGGCGTGGGGCATGACCGAGACGAGCCCGCTCGGTGCAGTTGCCGTGCCGCCCCGCGGCGCCACCGGCGAGGAGGCCTGGGCCTACCGGCAGAAGGCGGGCCGGGTCACCTTCGGCGTGGAGATCCGGGTCGTGGACGGCGAAGGACAGGTCGCTCCTCGCGATGGTGCGACCGTCGGCGAATTCGAGGTCCGCGGCCCGTGGGTCACGGCGTCCTACTACGGCGATCCCACCCCCGACCGGTTCCGGGACGGCTGGTTGCGCACGGGCGACGTCGGCACGGTGGACGAGCTCGGCTACCTCACGATCACCGACCGGACCAAGGACGTGATCAAGACCGGCGGTGAGTGGATCTCCTCGGTGGAGCTCGAGAACGCCCTCATGGCGCACCCCCAAGTCTTCGAGGCAGCCGTGGTGGCCGTCCCGGACGCTCGCTGGGACGAGCGGCCCCTTGCCTGCGTCGTGCCGGTGGAAGGCGCAGAGGTGTCGGCGGAGGAACTGGCCGGTTTCTTGGCTGAGCGCGTGGCGCGCTGGTGGGTGCCGGAGCGGTGGGCCTTCATCACCGAGGTGCCGAAGACCAGCGTGGGCAAGTTCGACAAGAAGGTGCTGCGGGCCGAGTTCGCCAAAGGGGAGCTCGAGATCCTGACGATCGAGCGCCCGGCGACGTCGTCCTGAGTCATGGGAAGCCTCGACGACATAGCAAGTGAGCTCGAGCGCCTCGGCGAGCGGCTGGCCGATGCTGCGATGGATGTTCTGCGGTCCGGCCTCGGCGAGGGGTCGGACGAGGCCGCCGCGATGGCGACCAAGCGGGAGAAGCTGCTGAACCGCGCCAGATCCTCGGTCGAGAAGGCGAGGATGCTCGTCCGCCAGGCCGACGACTGAGCCTTAAGGGCACTGGGCTCGTGGCGGTGCTCAGGCGCCGGCGTCGCCCTCGCACAGGTTCAGGGCGTCGATCAACTGGCGCAGGCGCCCCTGAGACCGGAGGTCGAGCTCCAGCGCGACGCGCGGCAAGTCGAGATGGTCGCGGCCGGAACGTTCCGGGCCGAGCGGGTGGGTGCGCCAGATGCCCTTGTCGGAGCAGATGTCGGCGAACTCGGTGTTGAGTGCTGCGAGCTCCGCCTCGCTCGGCGCCGTCTTGAGGCGGATCACCATCGTCGACCCGACGAAGCGCCGCGACCGATAATTCCGGTAGAAGCCGAGGATCTCGTCGACGGCGGTCTGCACGTCATCGGTGATCCTGTAGAAGGACCGGTCCTCGGGGCTGGCGAGACCGCGACGGATGACCTCTCCGCCGACGAAGGCCTCCCAGGCCTCCCAGTACGGCTCGCCCGGGATGTCGACCAGGACGATCGGTGCCGGCTCTGCCTTCCCGGTCTGCAGCAAGGTGAGCAGCTCGAAAGTCTCGTCGAGCGTCCCAAAGCCCCCAGGTAGCACGGCGAAGGCAGCGGACTCCTTGATCAGCATCAACTTGCGGGTGAAGAAGTACTTCATCTCGACGAGGCGGCCCTCGGCGGCCAGACCGGGGTGAGATACGGACTCGAAGGGCAGGCGGATGTCCACGCCGAGCGATCGCTCGGGACCTGCGCCGTCGTGCCCGGCAGACATGATCCCTGGCCCGGCACCCGTGACGACCATCCAGCCCTCCGCTGCCACCCGGGTGGCGACCTCCCTGGCCTGGGCGTAGAGGGGATCGGACTGGTGCGTGCGGGCGGAGCCGAACATGGTGAGCTTCGGCATGGAGCGGAATGGCGCGAAGAGGTGAAAGGCTCGCGCCATCTCGTCGAGTGCGGCCGTGGCGATCTTCAGGTCGAGCCGGCTGGGGACTCCGTCGGCCAGCCCGAGCGCCGTGTCGAGAAGCTCCCGCAGAAGGTCACGGTTCGCCTTGGCGCCCGTGGCCTCGAGCAACTCGGAGACGAGCCCGTGCAGGTCGGGGCCGACAAGGACGTCTGGCTGGCCGGCCGGCGGAGCTTGTTCTCGCTCGACCATCACACAGTCGCCGGAGCCACCCGGCCGTACAGGGTCGTCCGTTGTTCCAGCGGCCTGCCGAGAGGCTCGACGATCCGCAAGAAACCCTCCTCGTCCATCATCTGCCCGTGCGCCGCCCCGGCAGCCCGGGAGATGTTCTCGTCAATGAGCGTGCCGCCGAGGTCGTTGCAACCGGACCGCAGCAACTGGCGCGTGCCCTCGGCGCCCATCTTGACCCAGCTCGCCTGGATGTTGTCGATGGCGCCGGCGTAGGCGATGCGTCCGACGGCGTGCATCAGGACGGCCTCCCGGAACGTCGGACCACGGCGCGCCCGGCGCTGGAGGTACAGCGGGGTGGCCATGTGTACAAAGGGGAGTGGCACGAACTCGGTGAACCCGCCGGTCTCGCGCTGCAGCGCCCGTGTGCGGGTGATGTGCCGTGCCCACTTGAGCGGCGACTCGACGGCGCCGAACATGATCGTCACGTTGGATCTCAGTCCGACGTGGTGCGCTGTCCGGTGCACCTCGAGCCAGCGGTCCGCGCCGATCTTGTCGGGACACAGGATCGCCCGGACCTCATCGTCGAGGATCTCGGCAGCGGTCCCGGGCAGCGTCTTCAAACCGGCATCCTTCAGCCGACCCAGGTACGTCTCGAGATCCTCGCCGAGGCGACGAGCCCCCTCGTGGACCTCCAACGCGCTGAAGGCGTGGATGTGGATCCGCTCGGAGGCGGCTTTCACCGCGCGGAGGACCTCGAGGTAGTAGTCGCCGTCGAAGCTCGGATGGATTCCGCCTTGCAGGCACACCTCCGTTGCGCCACGGGCTTCTGCCTCGGCGGCACGGTCGGTGATGTCGCCCAGCTCGAGCAGGTACGGCGAGCCCCGGAGGTTGAGCGAAAGGGGACCTTTGGAGAAAGCGCAAAACCGGCATTTGAAGGTGCAGACGTTCGTGTAGTTGATGTTGCGGTTGGCGACGAACGTGACGACGTCGCCGACCGCTTGGCGCCGCAGCTCGTCGGCGAGCTCAGCAACCGCCTGCACCTCGCTCCCGCGAGCGCCGAAGAGCGCGACGATCTCCGCTTCACCGACCTCGGTGCCGCGGGCGACGCCGGCGATCACGTCGGCGACCGACCTGCGGCGTGTGGTGGGACCGGCCGAGCCGGCCGAGGGACTGACGGGGCGCCCCCGGACGGCGGCAGCCGCTGGCCTCGATGCAGTTGAGCGAGGCCCGATCAGCAGCGGGGGCGGTGTCTCGCCCCCCGAGCACCAGGTCGAGTCACGGCCGAGGCCCTCGGCGTCCGAGCGGTCCATCACCGGGAAACGCATAGCCGCGTCGAGCCAGCGCTCCGGCTCGGCCACCCACTCGGGGTGCAGCGCCAGCCGCGGCGCCAACACGTGCCCGCGCTCCTCCGTGACAGCCCGCAGGCGGTCGAGGGCGGGCCAGGCCCGCTCCGGGTTCACGTGATCGGCGGTGACGGGTGACACGCCTCCCCAGTCATCGATGCCGGCGTCGAGCAGCACCCCGAAGTCCTCAGTCAGGTTCGGGGGCGCCTGCACGTGCACCTCGACCGGAAGCAGGAGCCGTGCGACCGCTACCGCCCACCAATGCTCTTCGTCGGCACAAGCAGGTGACAGGTGCATGGAGGTGCCGGGCTTCGGCAGGAAGTTCTGCACGATGACCTCGTGCACATGGCCGTGGCGCCGATGCGAGTCGGCGATCGCACGGAGGGCCGTGAGACGGTCGGAGCGGGAGTCGCCGATGCCAACGAGGATGCCCGTCGTGAAGGGGATCTGCAGGCGCCCGGCGGCCTCGAGCGTGGCGAGGCGCCGCGCCGGTGTCTTGTCGGGGGAGCCTCGGTGGCAAGCCAGCGTCGGGCTCAACGACTCGAGCATCATGCCCTGGCTCGCGGTGACCGGTCTGAGCGAAGCCAGCTCGTCGTCCCGCAGCGCGCCGGCGTTGGAGTGCGGGAGGAGCCCGGTCTCGTCCCTTACCAGGCGGGCCGCCTCGGCCAGGTACCCGACCGTCGAGGCGTGACCATGGGCAGCCAACCAGGCCGCGGCGGCCGGGTAACGGACCTCCGGCTGCTCGCCGAGGGTGAACAGCGCTTCGTGGCAACCTGCCTTAGCTGCCCGCCGAGCGAGCGCCAGCACCTCCTCGGGGCTCAGGTACGGCGCCGCGACCCTCGCGGGTGGCTTCGCGAACGTACAGTACCCGCAGCGGTCACGGCACAACATCGTGAGCGGGATGAACACCTTTGGCGAGAACGTCACTCGGGTCCCGTAACGCCCATCCCGGACGCTGCGGGCCTCAGCCATGAGCTCATCGAGCCCGGCCGCCAGCAGTTCGGCGTCGCTCGGGCCGGCAGTGGTCGACGCCGCCGGACGCGACACCGGCACGCTGGGAAGGTCAACACGGGTCACGGTCACGCCGAACACCCTATGGCGCTCGCGTCCGGCCGGGGCGCGTCGGCACGCGCCCAGCCCGCTGGGCGCGGCAGGAATCGGAAACAAGCCTGGTTGTAGGGTGACCCGATGCAGCGGGCGAGGTTCGAGATCTCACTTGGCAAGCCGTACCCGCTGGGCGCCACCTATGACGGCATCGGCACGAACTTCTCGGTCTTCTCCGAGGTTGCCGACGAGATCGAGGTCTGTCTCTTCGACGAAGCCGGGCGGGAGACGCGGTTCTTCTTGCCGGAGGAGAACGCCTACGTGCACCACGGGTACATCGCTGGTGTCGGTCCGGGCCAACGCTACGGCTTCCGGGTCCACGGCCCCTGGCGGCCCGCCCAAGGGCACCGCTGCAACTCCGGCAAGCTGCTCCTGGACCCGTACGGCAAGGCTGTCGAGGGCGAGGTGAAGTGGAACCGCTCCCTCTACGGGCACCAGCACGCCGACGAGATGCGGATCAGCCGGGCCGACAGCGCTGCCTCGATGCCGAAGAACGTCGTGATCAGCCCGTACTTCGACTGGGGCAACGACCGGCCACCGGAGACACCCTGGTACAAGACGGTCGTCTATGAGATGCACGTGAAGGGTTTCACGGCGCGGCACCCTGACGTGCCTCCGCAGATCCGGGGCACGTACGCAGGGCTCGCGACCGAGCCCGTCATGGAGCACCTGCTCTCGCTCGGAGTCACCGCTATCGAGCTGCAGCCCGTGCACCAGTTCATTCACGATGCCCAGCTCGTCGAGAGCGGGCTGCACAACTACTGGGGCTACAACTCGATCTGCTACCTCGCTCCGCACAACGAGTACTCCGCTGCCGGTGACTCCGGCCAGCAGGTCCAAGAGTTCAAGCAACTCGTGAAGACGATGCACTCGGCCGGCATCGAGGTGCTGCTGGACGTCGTCTACAACCACACCGCCGAGGGCAACCAGACGGGCCCGACCCTGTCGTTCAAGGGCATCGACAACAGCGCGTACTACCGGCTCAACCCGGAAGACCCCCGCTACTACGTCGACTACACAGGCACCGGCAACACGTTGAACGTCCGCCACCCCCACGTCCTCCAGCTGCTCACGGACAGCCTTCGGTACTGGGTGACCGAGATGCATGTCGATGGGTTCCGTTTTGACCTGGCGGCGACGCTGGCGAGGGCTCTTCACGACGTCGACCGGCTCTCGGCCTTCTTCGACATCATCCAGCAGGATCCGGTCATCAGCCAGGTCAAGCTCATCGCCGAGCCCTGGGACGTCGGCGAGGGCGGCTACCAGGTGGGCAACTTCCCGCCGCTATGGTCCGAGTGGAACGGGCACTTCCGCGACTGCGTCCGCGACTACTGGCGGGGCAAGGAGCAGACGCTGCCCGAGTTGGCCTCGCGTCTGACGGGCAGCTCCGACCTCTACGAGCACACCGGCCGGAAGCCCTGGGCGAGCATCAACTTCGTCACGTGCCACGACGGTTTCACGCTGCGCGACCTCGTGTCCTACGAGCAGAAGAACAACCTCGCCAACCTCGAGGACAATCGGGACGGGACCGAGGACAATCGGTCCTGGAACTGCGGCGCCGAGGGACCCACGGACGATCCCTCCATCGAGTGGCTCCGGCACCGCCAGCAGCGCAACTTCCTCGTGACCCTGTTCTTGTCTCAGGGCGTTCCCATGCTGGCCTCCGGCGACGAGATCGGAAAGACTCAGCAGGGCAACAACAACGCCTACTGCCAGGACAACGAGATCTCCTGGCTCGACTGGGGGCACGCCGACTGGGAGCTGCTGGCGTTCGTCCGCCGGTTGGTTGCGCTGCGCAACAAGCACCCGGTGCTGCGCCGGCGGCGCTGGTTCCAAGGCAAGCCGCTCCACGGCGCCGGAGCCAGCGATATCGCCTGGTTCTCGCCCTCGGGCGAGCAGATGTCGGAGGCGGATTGGAACGTCAGCTTTGCCCGCTGCGTCGGGGTCTTCCTCAACGCCGAAGCGTCTCGTTCGGCGAACCAGCGGGGTGAGCAGGAGCTGGATGGCAGTTTCTTCCTCATCCTGAACGCCTTCTGGGAGGAGCTGGAGTTCGTTGTGCCCGAGCGGCGCTTTGCCGAACAGTGGTCCTTCGTCCTCGACACGGCGCGGGAGCAGGACCCGTTCTTCGAGGACAGCTCGGCGCGTCCGGTTGTGAAGCCCGGCGACCGGATTCCCGTCGCCGGCCGCTCGAGCGTCCTGCTCGGTCGCCGGCTCGAGGCCGACCACGCGGCCCGGCCCATCGGCTAGCCGGCAAACGCCGAGTCGTCCGGCTTCGGCCGAGCCGGAGCGAGCAGCAAAGCACCGAGCGGCGGCAGGCGCAACTCGAGGCTCGCTTCGAAGCCATGGGACCGCACCGCACCGGCCTCGATCCGCCCGAGGTTCCCCACACCGCTCCCGCCGTACACCGCGGCGTCGGTGTTGCACAGCTCGAGCCAGTCGCCACCGGAGGGCACGCCGAGCCGGTAGTGATCACGGACCACCGGCGTGAGGTTGAGCACCGCCACGACGTCACCTGCCGGACCGCTCCGGCGCCAGGCCAGCACGTCGTTGCTGTCGTCGTCGGCGACGATCCAGCCGAAGCCCGCCGGATCGAAGTCCGCCTGCAGGGCGTCGTGCTCCCGGTAGAGCCTGTTGAGGTCACCCACGAGGCGAGCGACACCGGCGAACTCGGGGTGGCCGAGCAGTTCCCAGTCGAGCTGGCCCTCGTGGTCCCACTCGCGCCAGGTCGCCAGTTCGCCGCCCATGAAGAGGAGTTTCTTGCCGGGCTGGAACCACTGGTCGGCGAACAGGAGACGGAGGTTCGCCCGCCTCTGCCAGTCGTCACCCGGCATCTTCGTCGCCAGGGCACCCTTCCCGTGCACGACCTCGTCGTGGCTGAGCGGGAGCACGAAGCGCTCGGTGAAGGCGTAGAGCCCCCGGAACGTCATCTCGTTGTAGTGGAACCGCCGGTGCACCGGCTCGCGCTGGAAGTGCTGGAGCCGGTCGTGCATCCAGCCCATGTCCCACTTCATCGAGAAACCCAACCCGCCGTCCCCCACGCCCCTCGACACGCCTGGCCAAGCCGTGGACTCCTCGGCGATGGTCACGACGCCTTCGAAGCGCTCGTGGACCGACTCGTTGAACTGGCGGAGCAACGACACCGCCTCCAGGTTCTCGCGCCCTCCGTAACGGTTGGGCACCCACCGGCCGGGCGTTCGCGAGTAGTCGAGATAGAGCATCGACGCCACGGCGTCGACCCGCAGGCCATCGGCGTGGTAACGGTCGAGCCAGAACCATGCGCTGGAGATGAGGAAGGAACGCACTTCGTGACGCGAGAAGTTGAACTCGTAGCTGCCCCAGTCGGGGTGGATGCGGTGGCGCGGGTCCTGGTGCTCGTAGAGATGGGACCCGTCGAACTCACCGAGGCCGAAAGCGTCGGTGGCGAAGTGTGACGGCACCCAGTCCAAGATGACGCCGATGCCTCGCTGGTGCAGGTGATCGACCAAGGCCATGAACCCCGTCGGGTGGCCGAACCGGGCGGTGGGAGCGAAATAGCCGGTCGTCTGGTAGCCCCACGAGCCGAAGTACGGGTGCTCCATCACGGGGAGAAGCTCGACGTGGGTGAACCCGTGCGCCAGCACGTGGTCCGCCAGTGGCTCGGCCAGCTCGGCATAAGTCATGAAGGACCGGTCGGGACGACGCCGCCAGGAGCCGAGGTGGACCTCGTAGGCGGACATCGGTTCTGCGCCGGGGTCGAAGCCGGAGCGCCGTCGCATCCACTCCTCGTCATCCCAGCTGTACGACAGGTCGGTGAGGACCGACGCGCTGAGCGGCGGCTCCTCGGTCCCGAACGCAAGCGGGTCGGCCTTGTCCCGAGGTGGCCCTAGGCGAGAGGTGATGTGGTACTTGTAGCGGGTCCCGACCGGCATTCCGGCGATCTCGCCTGCCCAGATGCCGGAGTCACCCTGCGGATGGAGCAGGTCGACTCCGGAGGTCCAGCCGTTGCCGTCGTGGCGGACCGAGACCGAATCGGCATTCGGCGCCCACACCGCGAATCGTGCGCCCGAACCGCCGGGCAGGAGATGGCCGCCCAGGTGGTCGTAGAGCTGGAACTGGCGCCCCTCGTTGAACAAGTAGAGATCGTCGGCCCCGAGTCGCTCTTCGGCGGGCGTGCGGTCGGGTTGGCGATCTGGTGTGCGGTCGCCGGTCATGACACGACTTTGCCCGATCGCGGCGCCGCGCGCCCACGCGCCCCGGTTTGGCGACGTGCCCGGTCGAGCCGGCGCAGGGTGTCGAGCACCGCACTATCTCGCTCGATGTCGCCGAGGGAGCGTGCCAAGGGCCGGCAGAAGTTCGGGTGCTCGATCGACGTGCCGGGGATGTTCTGCGGGTCGCGTTCGCCCCATAGATCCTCAACGGTGGCGATGACAGTGCCGGCGTCGGAGCGGCCGAGCTCCTCGAGCACCGCGGTGTGCGCTGCCGCCGGGTCGTGAGCGCGCCCCTCGTCGAGGGCACCACCACTCGTGAGACGGTCGATGAGACGGTCCCTCCTGCCGCGGCGGCTCGTCCGGGCCGCGTCCGCCTGATCGCCTGACACCATCCCAAGTCGCGCCCGCTGGTCGATGTCGGCTCCATCGAGCCACCCGGCAAACGTCGCGGTGTCGTGGGTGTCCACGTAGGCCACCGAACCCTGCTTCGCCTCGATTGGAAGGCCCGGCCGGCTCTCCAGGTCGAAGACGGCGACCTGCATGCCGGCGATCCCGTGCTCGCTCAGCAGCCGGCGCACGGCGGGGTCGACGGTGCCGAGGTCCTCGCCGACCACCGTGGCATCCCGGCGCCACGCTTCCACGCAAGCGAGGGCGACCAGCTCCTCGGACGGGTAGCTCACGTACGCTCCCTCCGAAGGGCTCGCGCCAGCTGGGATCCACCACAGCCGCTGCACGCCGAGCACGTGGTCGATCCGAAGCGCTCCGGCATGGCGCAGGAGATGGGAGAGCGACCCGCGCACGACCGGGTAGCCGGCGCGGCGCTCCCCTTCGGGGTCGAGGGGGCAAAACCCCCAGTCCTGGCCCTCGCCGAAGAACGCATCCGGCGGCGCGCCCACTCTCACGGCGGCCTGCCGCCCCGAGCTCGCCATCCCGCCGGCGAACGAGGTCGGGAACGCCCAGGTGTCGTAGCCGTCCGGACGGCACCCGATCGGGAGGTCGAGCATGAGCCGGCACCCGCGGGAAGCCGTGGCCGAGGCCACCGACGCGATCTGCTCGTCGGTCACCCACTGGGCGTATATGTGGAGATCCACCGCGTCCTTACTGACATCGTTCCCGGGAACGATGTCACCGGCGCGCCAGCGGGCAGGCCAGCGGTCCCGATGAGCTCCCCTCACCTCTGCGGCAGCTCGGAACGCCGCATACCGCACGACGTCTGGGCGCTCCCTCTGGAACGCCTCGAAGCCGGCCGGCCTCGTACCCTCGGCCGCGCGCAGCTCCTGCAGTCCGAGCCGGAGGATGGCCTGAACACGGCGGCCTGCAGCCGCGATGTCGACGTGCCCGGTCGGGTGCCCGATCTGGTGCTCAGCTCGCGAGCTGACGATGAAGAACGTCGTGCCGCGGAGCTCGGGCACGCGGGCGACGTCGAGATACGCCTCGTTCCACCACATCCGGCTGAGGGGCGAGTACGGGCTGAGCGGCCCGGCGGGTACCTCGCCCGCCGAACGGTCCGCCACGCAGTAGTCGGCGAGCAGCGGCAGCGTGGCCACATAGGCAGCGCCCAGACTGCCGGCGAAGCGGCCGAGGTTTTCGAGGCAGGTCAGGTCACCGATGCCCAGCCAACGCTCGTCCCAAAGCCCATAGGTGGGCGCGAACACGCCCCAGGACCGTGGCTCGAGGGGCCGGACTCGGGACGGTGCGGAGATGACGAGCACCTCGGTCTCGCCCAATCGGAAGGTGTGGCACCCGAACGGGAGGCGATCCCGGGCGGCCAAGAGGCCGGCCGGTGTGACCTCCAGGAGCTCGGTGGCATCCGAGCCGTCCTCCAGCACCAGTTGCGGACCGCCTCCCGTCGCCCGTCGCGCCCCCGAGCGACTGTCGATCCATCTTCCGACAGCAGTGTCCCATGCCCCCGGGAGAGTCACCTCCGCGAGGCGGCCGTCCCAGGCCACCATGACCGGCGGCGGTCGTGGTTGCCGGGCGGCGCGGCGGGCGAGACAGTCAGCAGCGTCCCCGGGATGTGCGATGGGCTCACCGAGCGCGGCGAGCACGGCCACGAGCGTCTCTGGACCTACCCGTCGTGTCGTCGAGAACGCATCGGTGTAGGAGACGGCAACGCCTCGAGCTGCCGCGAGCTGCTCGAGTGGGCCTGCCGGGCCGGATGTCACGCGGAGCGGCCCTGCCGGTCCAAGGCCAGCTGCCACCGCAGGCCGAGCATCGGGACGTGGACCCACTCGGGCCGGTTGCCGAGCTCGTAGCGCAGCTCGTACAGGCCTTTCTCCAGCAGGTGTGCCCGAAGCTCGATGGCCAGCTCGGCGTCGTCGGGGAGCAGGTCTGCCGCCCGGGCAACCCCGAGGTACCCGCCGAGGAACGCGATCGAGGTCCAGTACGCCCACCGCGTGGCGGCTCGCTCGTAGTGCTCGAGCTCGGTGCTCGATTCGAGCTCGAGCACGCCCCTGGACACGAGGTCATCGACCGCGCTGTAGGCGGCGTACTGGTACGACCGGAGCATGCCGGCGACGTCCCGCATGGGTGAGCGCTTCATCCGACGCTCGCCGAGAACTCGCTCCGGCTCACCCTCGAAGTCGACAAAGACGTAGTCGCGACCGGTGAACAGCACCTGCCCGAGGTGCAGGTCACCGTGCACGTGGATGCGCTTGGACTGTCTCACCCCGAGCAGCCTGAGGAATGCCCCGAGCATCTCGTCCTCGGCATCGCAAATGTCCTTCGCGAGCGCCTGATCCCGTGGCGACATCGTCCTCGCGCGCTGGCGAGCCAGCACGAGTGTCCGGCGGGCGCTCGTGCGCATCGACTGGTAGAGCGAGCGCTGGGACATGGGCGTCACCAGCTCGGGCTCGAAGTCAAAGCCGCCGAGATCGGTCACGCCAGTGCCTCCGGGCCCGCCTCCCGCGAGCGCCACGTGCAGCTCCGCCGTCCGTCGCCCGAGCAGGTCGGCAGCGCTCAGCTGGTCGGACATCAGCGCCTCGGTGCTCTCGGGGATCCTGCCTGCGGCTACGCCCGCCAACCAACCTCCAGGCCGTGGCGGCGGCAGCGGCTGTACGTCCTCACCTGACGAAGGGGGGACGCATGTCTCGAGGAACGAGCTGGCCGCGCGCAGTGTGCTCGCCCAGGCGTTCGACTCGTGCGGCACGAACTCGTGGACCGAAGCGATGACGGTCGACGAGCCGTCCGAGCCGATGATCTCCAGGTCTCCGAGGAGGCGGGCGGCGATGGAGGTAGCGCCGGCGGAGGCGAGGACTCGGCCGACCTCCACCTCTGGGTGAGCTCCAGGCTCGACTCTCCGCAGCGTCTTCACGATGCACCTGTACCCCTCCGGGTCCCCGACGATCATCGACGAGTTGGACTGCTCGGCGGCCGAGACGCGCGCGAACGAACGAGGGCCGGTAGGGATGCGGCCCAGCAGGAACATCGTGGACGGGACGCTGGACCCGACGAGACGAGGACCAGTGTCGTCACCGCGCCGGCGCCGGGCCGTGAGCAGACCGATGAGGGCCTTGCCGAAGGCGGGCTCGTAGTGAGCGTCCGCCAGGATGCCGGCCGGACCATCCGGTGTCCTGAGCAGGCACAACACGCCTTCAGGATGGTCGCGGACGAGCGCTTTCGCCGCTTCGCCGTCGAGGTGGGTCACCGGCAGCAGGTATCGCTCAGGCTCGCCGTCGAGGTACTCGACGTTGACGAGGAGCAGCTCGGCTCGGTCCGCCGCAGCTCCTGTGAGCGAGACCGACACATGATCGGTCACCGTCGCCTGGGCGATCCGCCGACCTTTGCCACCGAACCAGCGCCGGGTCCTGAGGATCGCCGGCAGGAGCGCCTCGAAGCTTCGTCGCTCCTTGTCCTCGGTGAGCCTCCACCACGGTCCCGTAGTCTGCAGGCTCGGTATCGAGTGGGCGCCCGTGTGCTGGTCCGACGTCGGGTCCCCGAGCGAGAGCCAGTAGAACGAGTGGGGGCCGAGGGTGACGAGGTACGGAAGTTCGCCGATCATCGGGAACGTCGTCTGACCGAACAACTCGCGGGGCGTCACGCCGCGGTGCGGGGCGAGGTCGAGCTCGACGTACTGCGCGAAGCGAGACAGGTTCGCGACCACGAGCACCTCCTCGTGCCCGTCGCCCCGGATGAACGAGAGCACCCTCGGGTTGTCCGAGTGCACGAATTCCATGCGCCCGCGTCCGAAGACCGGGTGGCGCTTGCGCAAGGCGATCAGGCGGCGCACCCAGCGGAGCAAGGAGTCGGGGTTGTCCGACTGCGCCTCCACGTTCACGGACTCGTAGTGGCACTGCGGGTCGACGTTGACCGGGAGGAACAGCCGCTGCGGGTTCGCCGTCGAGAACCCGGCATTTCGATCCGCGTTCCACTGCATCGGCGTGCGCACGCTGTTGCGGTCGCCGAGATAGACGTTGTCCCCCATGCCGATCTCGTCTCCGTAGTAGAGCACCGGCGTTCCGGGAAGGGACATCAACAGGCCGTTCATCAGCTCTATCTTCTGCCGGTGGAACTGCAGCAGCGGGGCGAGCCGGCGCCGGATGCCGAGGTTGATGCGCATCGCCGGGTCGCTCGCGTACGAGCGGTACATATAGTCGCGCTCCTCGTCGGTCACCATTTCGAGCGTGAGCTCGTCGTGGTTGCGGAGGAACACCGCCCATTGGCACCCCGGTGGGATCTCGGGCGTCTGCTGCAGGATGTCGATGATCGGGAAGCGATCCTCCATCCGCAAGCCCATGAACAGCCGGGGCATGAGGGGGAAGTGGAACGCCATATGGCACTCGTCGCCCTTCCCGAAGTACGCGCAGGCATCGTCGGGCCACTGGTTCGCCTCGGCCAGCAGCATCCTTCCGGGGAAGCGCTCGTCAATGTGCCGGCGTAATTTCGCCAGGAAGGCGTGGGTCTCCGGGAGGTTCTCGCAGTCGGTGCCGTCCTCCTCGTACAGGTACGGGACGGCGTCGAGCCGGAGCCCGTCGACCCCAAGGCGCAGCCAGAAGTCGACTGCTCTGAGGACTGCGGTGTGGACGGCTGGGTTGCTGAAGTTGAGGTCGGGTTGGTGCGAGTAGAAGCGATGCCAGTAGTAGGCCTCGGCCACCGGATCCCAGGTCCAGTTGGAGGTCTCGAAGTCCCGGAAGATGATCCGCGCCTGGGAGTAGAGATCCGTCGTGTCGCTCCAGACGTAGAAGTCCCGGTAGCTGCTAGGTCGGGGCGAGCGCCGGGCGCGCTGGAACCACGGGTGCTGGTCAGAGGTGTGGTTCAGCACAAGCTCGGTGATGACCCTCATGTCGCGTTTGTGCGCTTCGTCGACGAACCGCTTGAAGTCGGCGAGCGTCCCGTAGTCGGGATGGATGCTCGTGTAGTCGGCGATGTCGTAGCCGTCGTCCCGGAGCGGGGACGGGTAGAAGGGCAGGAGCCACAGCGCCGTGACACCGAGCTGGTGGAGGTAGTCGAGTCGGTGTGCAAGGCCGCGGAAGTCCCCGCGCCCGTCACTGTCGGAGTCAGCGAACGCCCGGACGTGAAGCTCGTAGAAGATGGCGTCCTTGTACCAGTCCGCTCCCTCACCGATGTTGAACAGGGGGTTGCTCGACGTCGGGCTCACGGTGCGCGCTCCAGCACGAGGAGGTGAGCGGGGACTGCGTCCGGTTCGAGTCTCACAAAGTTGCGTCCCGCCTGCCAGCGGTAGTTGGCGCCGGTCAGGACGTCGCGGGCGTCAAAGGTCTCGCCTTGGGCGATCCCGAGATCGGCGAGATCCACCTCGACGAAACCCATCTGCACCCAGCCTGGATCGAGATTCACCACGCCGATCACGATGTCGCGCCCCGAGTCGTCGCATTTGCGCCACGCGATGATCTGCTCGTTGTCCACCGGGAGGAACCGTAGGCCGCGGTCACGCTGCAGCGCGGGATGTGCGCGCCTGGCGAGGTTCACCCGGGCGACGAGCTCGCGCAGGCTCCGGGGGTCGTCCCAGTCGTGGTGGTGCACCTCGTACTTCTCAGAGTGGAGGTACTCCTCACTGCCGGGCGCGGCGGGCGTGTCCCACATCAGCTCGAACACCGGGCCGTAGATGCCGTAGTTGGCGGAAAGCCCGCCGGCTAAGACGAGGCGAGCGATGAACGATGCGTGGCCGCCGTGCTGGAGGCTCCGAGCCAGGATGTCCGGCGTGTTGGGCCAGACGTTCGGACGGAAGTACGACTGGCCCGGCCCGTGGGCGAGCTCCTCGAAGTACTCGGTCAGGTCCCACTTCTGGTAGCGCCACGCGAAGTAGGTGTACGACTGGTCGAAGCCGAGCTTTGCCAAGCGGTGCATCACCTTTGGCCGCGTGAAGGCCTCGCAGAGGAAGACCGTCCCGGGGTAGTCGCGTTTGATCTCGGCGATGAGCCACTCCCAGAACGCGAATGGCTTGGTGTGTGGGTTGTCGACACGGAAGATCCGCACCCCGCGATCGGCCCACGACCTCGTCACGGAGTGGAGCGCCCGCCACAAGCCTTCGCGGTCGGCCGTGTGGAAGTCGATCGGGTAGATGTCGTCATAGCGCTTCGGCGGGTTCTCGGCGCAGGCGATCGTCCCATTGGGGCGGTGCCGGAACCAGTCGGGGTGCTCGCCCACCCAAGGGTGGTCGGGTGAGCATTGGAACGCCAGGTCCATCGCGATGTCGATGCCGTAGCGCTTGGCCTCTGTCACGAGTCGATCGAAGTCGGCCATCGTGCCGAGCTCCGGGGCCACGGCGTCATGACCGCCCGCTGGTCCGCCGATGGCCCACGGGCTGCCGACATCGCCCGGTGCCGCAGTGGTGGTGTTGCCCTTGCCCTTCCGGGACGTGATGCCGATGGGGTGGATGGGAGGCAGGTAGAGCACGTCGAAGCCGAGCTGGGCGACATAGTCGAGCCGGTCGATCACGTCCGCCAACCGTCCGGGCCGTCGGTGATCGAGGCTCGCCGATCGCGGGAACAACTCGTACCAGGTGGAGAACGCAGCCTTCGGCGGCGCCACGGCGGCGGTAAAGCGCACGGCCGCGGTCGCATGGCCACCAATGCGCCGCCCGGCGAGGGCCTCACTCACTTCGTCGATAGAGACGAGGGCGTCGAGGTCGAAGGACGTGGTGACGCGCTCCACCAGCTCACGGATCGCCGCCACCGCCGTCTTGTTGGCCGGATCGGCTGACTTGTTCGAGGCCGCCTGCAGGTCGTCTGCTGCTTCACTCAACAGCCTCGCGCCGATCTCGCCGTCGAAGGAGTCGGGGCGGCCGGCTTCTAGACGGCGCCTCACATCACGGGTCCACGTCGCCAACTCATCAATCGCGCCGGCCACCTCGATCTCCAACAGGCCTTCGGAGCTCGGCACGATCGTCCCGGCAAAGCGGTCGTTGCCCAGATGCGTCATCGCTGACTCACGCCAGAGGCGAGTTCCAGGGCGGCGAGAGCGGACGACGGCGCGGACCACGTCGTGCCCGTGGGCAAAGACATCGGCGCTGACCGCGAGGGGGTCGCCGACGACCGCCTTGCAAGCAAAGCGCCCGCAGTCGACGTACGGCTCGATCGCTTCGACGACGACGTCGGGGACTCGCGCAGGAAGCCGTCGCGGCGCTGACGAGGTCTCCTTCACGGCGGCGAATGTTAGGGCCCTTTTGCCTCGCAGCGGTGACTCCTGCACTTGATGGCAGCGGCGCGTCCGCCACGGCGGGCGCTTGAGCAGCCGAGCCGGCGGCTGCCGCTCGCGGCCTCGGTTATGAAGCGCCGTCCAGGGCCTCCGGATCGCACAGCCACAGGACCCGCTCGGCACGCACCCGGGCAGCGGGCAGGTCCTCCCCGGCGAGCACGCGGGCGAGCGCCTCGTGCTTGGACGAGCCGGCGACGGTGAACACGACAAGCCGTGAGCGGGCGATCGCCTCGAACGTGAGCGTCGCTCGCTCGAACGGGTTCCGCCCCGACGGGTCCTCGGTGCGGACAACCAAAGAGCCGAGTGGCGCGTCGAGGG
>Ga0187860_1001498_pt1 | contig 20523 bp, 30 predicted proteins | sample June2016WEW_10_4_FD_132981 | JGI IMG/M metagenome (GOLD analysis project Ga0187860, IMG submission 132981) | Peatland microbial communities from SPRUCE experiment site at the Marcell Experimental Forest, Minnesota, USA - June2016WEW_10_40 | ecosystem: Environmental > Terrestrial > Soil >...
GAAGAAGTATAATAGCAAAGCGGCGGATCGGAATACACCTGCCATCCCTGGCATTGAGTAGGAGCGCAGGCGTTATAGCTCATTAAATTCTTCACCGAAACCATCACCTGGGGGGAGGATGTCCATCCATTTAAAACAACAAAACATCCGGTGTTAGACGTACCCGAGCAAAGGCGCTTGACATAGGGTACATTGCCGAGTTGGTCATGGAATTGAAGCGCTCCCGAATAAAGATAAGAATAATTGCAAGCACAATTAGGATCTTGAAGAAAAATATCCGATGCGGTAACGTGGCCGTTACATACCTGGAATTTTAAGGAATTACAGGAATCATACCCGCGAATGCCATAACCATCGAATACGGTTCGAGAAGCATTAGAGCATATCACCATGCCATTTACACAATCGTAAGTCATGGAAGCATTGCTATCGCCAATGCCTACGCCATAGGTATCATTGGCATAGTTAAGGAATCCGTTAAGATTCCCCATTCTCATTTGAGTGGTAATACCGTTATTCCACGGTGTACCATTCTGGGTGACTACGCTGACGTAAGGAGCATAAGGATCAGAGGCGGTCATGTATACCATTCCGGCCCCGGCATTACCGTAATTTACTACCGTTGTACCTTTAGTCCATGCCGGCAAAGTATTGGCAGTATATGTATTAGCCATATCTCTTTCGACGCAATAGGCCGGAGCGCAATTAGATTGACAAACCGTCATCCATTCATCATTTACGCCGTCTTTCATGCGAAGGATATTACCGGGGAAAAAGGCGGTATTACCTTGAATGGTTAAAGTATCTTGATTAGATACAAGACAACAACCTGCTATGTCAATTACATTGTTTCCCGCGTTATCGATGATGTAATTCATTTATAATTTATCTTAATTATATCTGTATATACTTATAGTTCCTGTCATAACTCCCGCCGTTGTCAACAATCTCATTGACATGGTAGAACTGCCATTGTTACCCCAATAACCGGCAATAGATTGAACTTGGATATGAGGCCCAGATAAGAAATTTTGAGTTGTACCGACTAAAGAAACGTTTGCCGAATTCCCTGCATTTATCGTCATATCAAAAGAACACATTGCGCCGTCTGTCGTCATATTGTTTTGGCTTAACTGGATGTTACCTACCGATTCTGCTTCTTGCCCAAATGCACCGGAACTATTCCAACCCATAATGCTCCACCAATAATTTCCGCCAGTATCATCATTAAAACAAAGATAGGGAATAACGGTTGCAGTTCCCATTTTCATATCAATAACTACATGATATCTCAACCCCACAGTAGAAGGAATGTTAGAAATTAAAACCGAAGAAACTCCGCTGAAGGGAGAGGTGTTGAATAAAGTCATTCCACAGTAAGCCGTAGTCGCAACCTTAGTGGAATTATCTCCTGCGCTTTGTGTTGTTGCAGTCGTGCCATTAGCTAACGCTCCAGCAGCGGCGTTACTGAAATCACTAGCCATTATTGTTTTGCTGGTAGATGGAAATGTCATCGTAGTCCCCGCAGTCGCAGAAATTCCCATTCCGCTATCGGCCGGCAAACCGTTAGCGTCAAAAACCACAGCATCTCCCGCGACCGCCGCAGGAGTACCTGTGTGCGCTGCGGTACTATTTATTGCATGAACTTTTACGATGTGAAGATCAGAACCGGTTAAATTAGCATGATAATCATTACCCATAATTAACTCCCTATATTGTTGGCCAATACGTCGCTATCACATACCAAAAAATTACCGCCTACCGAGGATATCGCTTGCTTTACAAAAGAAGAAGTCATTATCGCGCCCCTAGCAAAGATATTATTAAAAGTAGCCATATTGTTATCGATATTCCAACCGCTGCCTAACGCGCCAGATTGAAAATCGGAAGTTCTTATGCGATGGTTAGCTCCATCAACCGTGATATAAGTAGATAAAGTCGAACCAACCCGGACCAAGTTATTTACGGGATCAAGCAATATACCGGCAGTGTTTAAGGTGACTGAACTAGCAAGGCTGGTGGTATTAATAACCCACCCACCGATCGTACCCGACGAGGCGGTTAATACTCCGGCGAAAGTAACCCTGAAAGGGGCTTGCGTAGGATCTATGTTGCCGGCATAAAAGGGATAACTCCCAGGCAACAAACCCACTTCCCCCGCGCTGCCGGTCAATCCGAACTGATTTATCACCCAACCACCGATATCTCCCGATGTAGCGGCTATCTGGCCGGTTATTGTGGCGCTATCGGCATAAAGATTTCCGTTCATATCCACCCTAAAAGGAGCAGTATTCCATGTTGGAGCGCCAAGCCACATCCCGTCTACAGAGTTAGCGCCAAAGAAATTCCCCATTGCGATACTGCCATCAAGCTGCACTGCGCCAGATTGACCAAAACTGATATAATTCCATTGACCATTAGCATAAGTATAAAGTTGTTGAGTATTAGGCGAGGAAGGATTGCCCGCTACAATTGTAGTTTCTCCCTGGTCTCCTACATAAGTAGGCACAGAATCAACGACATTAAATTGGTATTTACCGTTATTCAATATCTGTTGGACATTATCAATAAAATCATTTAATTCCGGATCTTTGTCTTTGATCTCTACGTCTGCTACAGTCATGGGGTAAGTGACCTCACATATAAAACGATTGCCGCCGATATAAAAATAACCCAAAATAACCAATGATAAAATTTCATTTGGCAATTCCTTTGGGCTTAGCTGCGATAGATGCCCTGATAAGCGTCCATGCCGGATTACTGGAAGATTCTGTCAATTTCCATTGCAATATTTCTTCAAACCTCGGCAAATCAATAGTAGTAGTGGGCGTATTAGCTGATAAAGTAATGCCTGAAGTATTGGCAATGCTACCGTCAAATGTTCCCTCCCAATCACATCTATATTGGATTAAAGGGGTAGAAGCCACTTGGGACATGGTAAAATTTAAAGTACGCAACTCTTTCTTTTGTATTTCCTCCCCAAAATCCAATTTACCCGTAGAGAACCAATCGCTTATCGCTGTTCCGTCATCATTATTGCCGTTATCCTGTAACCAGGAATAGTTAGTCCCCGCAGTATACATAAATCTTTGGCCTGTGCCGTTATCAGACAACATAGAGCAGGTAAAACCGTTAGCAAAGTGCATCGGCCAGAATGATTTTGCGTAATAATCATATACCAAAGCATCCATAGGCGTAGTAGAATTACCTAAACAAAAATAAAGGACATACCAATGCCGGCGGGTATAATTTACCGCATGGCATTTTATAAGCTGAGCGGCATTAACACCGTTGGCGCTGGTTGTGCTGAACATACAATAATTACTTATACCATTATAGGTGGAAATAGACTCAGAGATAGGAATAGTATCGGCACCATCGAACATATAAATTTGAAGATCAGATCCAAGGAATAGTATTACTTCTCCTTTATCCGGTGTTTCAATGTTAACCACTGTACGAGGAGAAGCCGTACCGATCTGTGATTTAAGCTGTTTTACGTCTATCAAAGGATTACCACCAAGGAAGGTAACCCTGAAGATAGAAAACTTTTTAAAAATATACATTTTCCCGCGTAAAACGGCTAAGGCGGTCACTCCAACATCCCCGGGGGTATCGATTATATAATAATTACCTAGCCATGTTGTTTGATCATAAACCTCAGAGCGATAAATAAAATCCGAATCTTCCGTGGTGTTGGCAATCCAGAGGTAGGAATACCAAGGTATAATATATTTACCCTGAGGCGCTATGTTGGCAATAATCGGCTGGCTGGAAGTATTCGATGGATCTACATAAAATTGCCAATAATCATTTAAAGTATGTCCTGTGGCCGCAACAAAAGTAACTGTAACGCCAAGTTCAAGCGTTATTGGCGTACCGGCTACTATTGGTACATCATTTTGCGTCCATGAAACCCCATCGTCGTTAGACCATTTAAAAGTATCAGGAGTACCCGTAGAGTCTATCTGTATTTGATAATAAGTAGTAACCGTAACGCTGGTAGTGCCTCCGGAAGTCATATCATTGAGACCAGTGCCGGAAAAATTGGCGGGAGAAACGTTAGTAATATCAAACAATCTGGCTATAGTTCCCGGGCCAGTGTGGGAAGAGCCATCCATAACGTAAACCATAGTGGTACCAGCCCGTTGATTAGACATGATATTAAGGAAACCCGAAGCGTCAACATAAGCTAATCCTACCGCAGAAAATCCAGAAACGGCGTTTATAGTAGATACTACGTTGGCTATCGTCCCATCGGCGGCTAAACTTATATTATCAAAGGTGTGAACGCTATCTATAATGATTTTTATATAATCTCCAGAAGCCCCCGTGAAGGAAGTACTGTTACCTGTAACCCTGCCATGAGAAGTTTCCCAATCGATATCAACATAATTTACGTTAACGCTGGGGTTATATCGTTGAGGAACATCTTTATTTTCATCAGTTATAAGGATATCTCCTTTAAAGGTAGTGTTATACATAAAAGCGCTAGTTAATGCCGTTCCTTTATTGGGATCCTGGGATATTGCCGACCATGTTCCCGACCATGCTCCGGCCGATATATCCATATCGTAAAGCCCTGCGCCCCACAAAGAAATAAGATGTTGCTCTGTCTCAGTCCTTATGTAATTATAAATACCGTTGCATACCGCGGCCTGGGACACAGAATTAAGCTTGGCATATCCTAACCTCTTGGATAAAGATTTAAAAATATCCGAATGAACATTAAGACAATCAGGAGATTGATTTGGTTGTAAGTTTAACTCAGAGCTCTTAGTAACAAGACCCCCAGAAAAATCATCGCCGCGTAGGATATTCGATGTTATCATCTAACCCCGCCTCGCTTCATATATTGCCGCCCAAAACGCTTACGATTGCGCCTCGCCATGTCTAGGTCTAAAGCGCGTAAATATGCTTGCATATGGTTTGACGCTGATTTGCTCTCTTGCTCTACCGCAGTAAGATAACAAGCACCATAAAACAAGGCTATCTGAAATTGATAAGGCATTTGAGGCACATCGGATATCGTGATAGATTGGCCTGCCGTAGCCACAATGATTAAAGAATCAACTGTAATCCCATTTAAAACGGTAGTATCCGGATCGATAGCCTCTATTTTTACCCATTGTCCGTTAGCATCAATCCTTAAAAACTGCCCTACGCTGATCAATCCGTTTAAATTTACCGAAGTAAGTATCTTTGTCGAGGTGCATCCCGAAGCTGCCGATCCCGTAACCTCTTGCATCTCATATTGGGCCCTAATGTATTCATAAGATACTAACCTTACGGTATCTACCGGAGGCATTATCTGGATCTGATACAATCCTGTGGAGGACAAATCGGGTAATTCCCGCCAATTTAAGGGAAACTCAGCCGTTACCGTGGTGTAATGCTTCATAAACCATTCATCATTTTTCCAATCAAGCTTAGGGCGGCCTTGAGAATAATCATAAAAAAAGCCAGGTTCATTGGTAGGTTTACTATAATCTGAAGCTAAAGCGTAAGTATCTTGGAAAATCAAATAAGTATTAGCTGAATTAGTATCACCAAGGTAATTTTTATCTAAGGTTCCCGTTGTCGCGCCAGTATAGGTAAAAGTGTAAATTTCATTATCGGAAGGTACGGTAAATTTCATGCCGGTCATGGCTGACGTCCAAGTCGTTCCCGTTCCTGTAATCGAATTACTTCCCTGCACTACGCTTACCGTACCTATATCATAACTCGCTTGCAATGTTATCTGACCGGTTTTATGCAACCAATCCCATTCAAAGCGAGAGGGTACATCCCGAACGTATACGTCATTAACCCTTCTCTTGTACTTGTTGCGGGTAGCCGTATCTGTGGCGGCATCCCGCATCTCAATCATTACATCGTCTACAATCTGAGAGAAGGGTTTAACGTATAACATAAATACTCCTTAAGTTTACGCCGCAGGAGTAGTAGGCGTAGTTGTCGCCGGAACTCCATACCTTTTCTGCCAAGTATTATAAGCATTCCCCAAAAACATCACTAAATGAGTAGCTAAACCACCAACTAAACCTAAAGCCAATGACCCTATTTGAGAAGCAAATGGAGCCGTCACAGGGCTAGAAGATGCTCCAGCCGTCGCTGCCGCACCCGCCGCCGCACCCGCTGCTGTTCCAACGACACTTGCCGCTGCCGCCGTTTGTGCTGGGGTAATTGTGGGAGAATGAGTAGCTAACCAAGCACAGCCGGTAAACATCAAAATCATCATCAAGATAACGAACATTCCATACTTACGAATTTTGATCAATGACATAAAATCTCCTTACTTTATCGTGGTTGTAGAACTTACCCGGCCATAAACACCCAAAGCACCCATGATCGTAAGAGCTAACGACACCATGTGATTGTCAAGAATATTAACACCGAACTGTAAACCGATCGTCTGAGCCGCACCGACTAAAGCCGTAATGATACCGGCCCACACTGTTTTACTCATGTACCAAGGTTTTGTATTCATCTTATCTCCTTTTTTTCACCGCCCATACCTTCCTGCAATACTGCCACCATTTTACCGTTTTCTGAAATCAATTTTCTTTCTACCTCAGAAAGCCTCGCCTGCATGACTTTCATCTCGAACACCAAGCGTCCATACTCAGCGTACATATTTTCCATCAATCCTCCTCTATTTAAACTCCTCGACACTTAAGATACTGTTACCCTCTTTATGTTCAATAATCGCTTTATGGCAAATATAATGCTTATTCGGCCGGACCAAAAAAACTATTTCCGTAAAACGATTATCGCTATCTTTCTTAAACGATATTATCTTTGGTTTCTCGAACCCCGCTTTTATCAATATGGCCTCGGGCATCCTTCACCTCCGATTTACCGACAAATTTACCCTTAATGATCACCGGCGCATATCTTTTCGTCACTCTTCTCAGGGTTAGCAAGCGAAATAAACCTGTTGAAGGATAATTGTTTGTCACTAAAAACACCTACCGTTTTTTTAATCACCGCGACATCGGTTTTTAAATCGTTTATCGCTGCTATGGGTGCACTGGCCAAAGAAGTCACCCACCAAATAATGCCTACAGCGCCGCCCAAAATCAAAACAACCAAAGACCAGAGCCACGCTATTTGCCCCGCGTGAAGCTGGCAGGGGCGGTTACGGATAAAATTGAATATCTCCAAAAATTTATTCGTAGTGTCTGAATGACGTTCTACCGCATCCTTATCATGGCTCACCGTCCATTGGTTAAGAGCCGACAATTGCTCAAACACTTTTATTTTTTCTTCGTCTTTCATATACAATTACACGTTCCATTGCCCGTATTATTCCCACTACAATGACCTAAAGATCCGGTAGCCTTCCAGCAAACTACGTTATTTGCGCTTATCGCCGTATTGCAAAGCGGCGCGTTACCGGAAGTCAAACTATAAGTCAAGGTAGTAGCGCCTGTGGTAGTAAAAGTAACCTTATTTGCGGAAGAAAAATTATCCCAATTGGCCTTATTCGCGTTCCAGTCGGCATAAGTAGAATTCCAGTTTGTACCGTTTGTATTCCACGCATTGTAAGAGTTATTCCACTTTGAAGAATTGGCAACGTAAGAATCGGTAATAGCGTTAGCGTTCCAAGTTCCGCTTGTTATCGTGCCGAGGCTAACTATATTAGCCGTGCCGGTAAATGCAGAGGTAAGCCAACTCGCAGCGTTAGCGATATATGAATTGGCAATGGCTGTACCTTGCCATATACCAGAAACTATTGTACCTACGGTGGTTATGTTACCTGTTCCAGCCCACGTAGAAAGCTTTGTGTTCTCGACATTACCCAAACCAACCTGGGTTGAGTTCATGTTGGCAACGTTAGCAGGCGTGTAACCTAATGCCGCCTGTTTACCTGTCCAAGCGGAAGCGTTGCCGGCGACAATAGAATTAGTGTTATTCCATGCGTTGATATTGTTGGCGGTAATTCCGCTCGCAGGAGAAGCGGTAAAGATGGGATCTGCTTCTGTGATCCCGTTATTCGACTGTAAATCACTGCCGAAAGAAACTAAAGAAGCTTTTTGTGCGCCTGTCAACGCAACCGCTGTATCGTGAAAAAATATCGCCAGGATAAAAACTATGAATACCAACAGGCCGATATGATAAATTAAATTTTTAAATTTCATAATACCTCAATCAGCGCAAGTACATGTTCCGTTCGACCCCACCAAGCTTGTACAATGCCCAAGAGTTTTACCATCTGCCATGAAACAACAAGCTCCATTGGCCGCGCCGCCTTCAAGGGCTGCGATATGCCGATCTACCACCAGCGAACCGTTATCGGCATTAGCGGGTAAAGATGTAAGATTAACCTGATCGCCAATCTCAAATGAAGGCATGGTCTCAGGGGTAGTCAAAGAATTATTAGCCGTATTACCTTTCAAACTATGGATCCTTACAAAAGGAGTAGAGGCGTTAGCATATTGATTTTCCATTCCTAAACTAAATCCTATAAAATTACCAGAAGTAGCGCCCACGCTAGTTAAATATACGGGATTTGGAGAATTAAAATTATCAAATTTAGTAGTTCCAGCCAAAGCGACAGTATCATATACTAACGCTCCCGTCTCTAAATAATCTGTTTCATCGCCAAGGTGTACCATATCAATCTCAAGCAATCTTTGAGATATTCCCGATACACGATAGGTATATAAATTTTCTTGGCTTGAACCAAAACAAAAAAGGTAATCGTTGGCTATTCTCATTCTTGCAGATGTAGCATCTGTTTGATTCCCCGCTGAAGTAGGTATTTTAAGGTTAGCAACGGTCAAGAGCTGTGATGAAGAATTATAGGAAAAATTCGCCGCATCGCTGGCAAAAGTTCCGCTTGATCCAGCAAATTGAATCGCGCCAGAATTACCGTTAGAAGAAGCTCCCGTAGCCGCAGTAGTTTGTGATGTTCCATCAGCAAAATTAGCGGATACGATATAAGCATTAGAAAATCTTTTTGAAGCCGCGCCGAGATTATAAGTATTATTTGCATTGGGGATAATGCTTGTCATAACCTGCTTAAGGTAATTAGTGATCGAACCAAAAGCCCCGCCGCCGTCCCATTGAGAGAAAACAGGAGATAAAACACCAACCCCCATAATCAAAACTATTGTTGTCAATATAATTATTTCCCATTTCTTTTTCATATAACCTCCTTAAACGCTTTCTACGAACAGATAAATTAAAGTAACTACCGTAGCCGCAGAATTATTCTCTATCACTTTAAATCTTATGTAAGGAGCCATCACAGGAGCAAAGACTATATATTTTCCCGTATTAACTGTAAGCGCCGTATATACAGAGCCTAAAGCGTTTCCCTGGGTATCTACAGCATCAAAAAAATTAACATTATCCCACGATACTTGTTCAGAAATGGTTATTGACCCCGCGGTAGATGAAACCAAAACGCTAGCATAACCTTTACTTAATCTGTTCAAAACAGAACTAGAATATACTGTAGCCGATTGGCCAACACTCACTGCATTCATCACCTTTTCTTGTGCTATGCCTGAACCCATATAATCCTCCTAACCCCGAAGGGCATTAAATCATCTTGGACGACGCATACGCTCTATATCATAATCCTTGGCGTCAGCGCCTACGGCCTTCATCGCCTTGGTAAAATAATCAATTTTATCGCTCACCTTAAATTCACTCTTAATCATCTTATTCACATTGCGATCATTAGGATCCCAGCACTCATCCCGGGTGCATAAGTTATCCTTTATCTTCGATCTTAGCTCTTTAGCCTGTTTGTAGAGGGCATTTTTCTGATGCGAAGTAAGCTTACACTCCTTACCCTGCTCATCTACTATTCTTTCCGGCTGCTCAGTAGTAAAAGGTAATCCTCCAAACTCATCTGACGATTCAAATTGAGGATCCAAAACCACTGATCCACTCATCTTAGCGCTTATCGCCTCTGTTTCCCTTTGAAACCGCTCTCTGTCGGTGTCTGAACAGGTATTCAACTTGGATTCGCCAAATCCTGCCCCAGAAACCGAAAAAGATTTGTTCAAATACTGCATTTAATACTCCGAAGCTGAGCAAAACGGACAACCGGCCGTTGATACGTTGTCCTCGACATTAGCCGTACCACCCGCAAGAGTGGTTATGGGGACAAAGTTATCGTTACCCCATCCACTACCAGGCTGGTTTACCTTCTTATTTAAGATAAACCCACACTGTTTACAACGTTTAAAGTTAGACTCCTCGCCATCCGAACCGCCCCATGCCGGCAAGTCACGACCCCTGAACTTAGACCCCGCATTCCCGCGGGGGTGTAAGTCTGCGGGAGATACTTCCGCGCCCTTAGTGATACGTTCAAAGCCTTTTGGGGCAGTCTTTTCCATTATTTACCTACTTATGCGTGCCACGGGTCTGCCCACCAAAGCCTTTCTTCTGATGTTGCTCTCCGCTGGATCCGCTAAAAGAACTTACCGAACCTTTACCCTTGCCAAAACCATTGCCGCCATGACCGTGGCCTACCATGCCCCCCTGTTTCTTCTTCTGTGTCTCACCGTGGCCGCTGATCGGGCCGGCATCACTAAGCTTACCGAACTTATAAGAAGCGCTGGCGCCGTCTTTATTGGGCCGACGATCGAACTCCGAACCTTCCGGTTTCCTTATCCCATACTCAATCGCTTTTTCCATATTTTACCTCAGTTTAAAGTGGGGTGAGAGAACCGCTTGGGCGGCGCTCCCACCCCGTTAAATTACGCTATCGTTACTGGACCAGCCAAACCTTGCTTAACTCCTGTACTCAATATCGGAGCAGATACATAAACATTGGAAGAATTAGCTGTAGTAATGTTACTATAACCAAAAACTCCACCACCGTTAATGTAAACCGTACCAGATGTGGGAGCAGTAATCGCTCCGGTAGTCGTTACTACGCTAGTGCGGTTAAGCGCATTGGTTATCATACAGTTGTTCAACCATGTTGCCGTATGATAAGAACCTGCTGTAAAACTCATAGCCTTGAAGGTAGTCCCTGAAGTGTAACTATTGATGATACACTTATCAAAAATGTTACGAGTACCTACCAGCTGAGTAGGCCCGATAATTACTTCAGTAACGCTGGTGGCGCGGATAACTGTATCCAAGCCAATATAGCAATTACCAAAATAATTCTCATCAGCCGCCACAGTCAAAGAGTTGGAACCTGCATAATCGCAAGTAGTATCACCAATACCTGAGATCTGACAATTGGTAATACTGTTGCGAGTTCCAGATACTGTAAGGCAAGTTTGAGCCGCACTTAACGTAGTCGCGCCGACCCCTTGAAAAAACTCGATACCGCTGATCATGCAGTTGTTGGCGGATAAAGTGAACAAGTTAGCAAAAGCATTGGCGCTAGACGAGGGGGCTACTCTAGCTCTCTGACCGATATAGAGACCAGACTGAGAGGCAGGAATACCGATCAGATGAACACCATCTTTATTCCAATTTAAATTAACCGACTGATAATCTGTAGTCTCAGACGCTGTATTGTTCTCTTGACAGAAATAAACAATATCATTTTGATTAGCTGTGGCCGCGGATAAAGCGCCAGCTAAAGTTTTAAAGGCTGTGGCCGGAGAGGTACCGCTATTGGAATCGCTACCACTATACGGTTTAACGAACCATATGTTACCTTGAGTTACAATGCCACCGCCCAAATTAGGCGTAGCAAAAATTCCATTCGGAAAATGCGTGAGTCCCATTTTAATCTCCTTTTACAGGAACACCCGGAGAAGGCGTTTAACCTTCCCCGGCTGCCAGAACGAATTTAACGCTCTCTTACCCATTACAAAAATCCATACAATTTTCTTCTCTCGAACAATGTCCAGCGAGATATATTTAATCTTCTCGCCGTTTCTTCAAGGCTCAATTTCCAACCAAGATAAACTAACTGACTATGATACCTTATTCCCATAAACCCATCTAAAGTCACTCCATCCAAAAGCATACCGTTCATACGCGCTATACTTCGCAATGTACGTATCGAAGCTCTTATCCTGGTTGAACTCCAACGGAACGCGGTCATACCAGAGCAAGAACATCTTCATCATGTTCTCGTCGATCATAAACCAGCTCTTGCCGCTGGATAAATAATCCCATACCGCCAATTTGTATTTACCAAAATGGAAGTTGGAGTTATTCTCCGCAGTGTCCACTTTACCCTTAGACGAAACAACCTCCCACGCTGTCTCTTCCAAATTTCTCGGGACAAGCAATAAATCCGACTGAACCGAAATTTTATTACCGCGATCGTCAAGAAACTGGCTCATCAAAATTCGGGTAGCTTCTACCGATGTGGCCGACAAAGCCGAAGTGCCGGAATTACTCTGTGTTGCCTGTTTCGGTACCTTGGAAGTGTGAGCCGTGTTGCAAAGAGATAAACCTTCGCTGTTATTTAACACAACCGTATTCCCGACCTGGATAGTCCCAGATCCGGCAAAAGCTGTATTAAATACCTGTGCGCCATACATCTCTTTTGTGCGCGATGCTGACATTGCCAAACCCTTAGGCTTCTTTGCGATGACACCATAGAGGTCATCATCAAACAGCCGGCGTTCGATCTTGAAACCTTTGGCAAACTCCTGATGGGTGTAAGTAACCGGGTAACCTTCATAGATATCGTCATACTGGACGGTACCGGTGAAAGGATCCATGTTACCAAACGCACCCTCGGACGAATCTTTCTCATAACTCGTATCCGAACTTTGAGCGTTATACAACATCGGCCTCATCTCGGGCATCTGATTGTATTGCTCCGTAAAAATTTTTCTCAAACCTGGTTCAAGTAAACTCGGAAAATCCTCGCTAATAGCTGGCATATTAAACTCCTTTTAAGTTAAGGGGAGGGATTTTAACCCCTCCCCGCGTTAATCAATCATCAAGTAATGGGTCTCGTATTGGTCGTACCACCATTGCAAAGCAAATGGCTAGAGAACATTAAATCCGCGCTAAAAATAGGAGCCTCTGCCGCATAGTTACTTCCTGAATGGGTAGCAATATTAAGCGGTTGAGAAGCCCTGGTCGTAGACGAGATATAATTCTCTAACACAATCGCCTGGCCGGTATTACCACTGGCGATCAACCCTTGAACGTACGTCGAAGTCGAATCCAAACTTACCGATCCACCAACCACCGTAGCGCCATAGCGAGGATGTAAAATCATGAAATAATCACCGATTACATTCCCGATAAGTCCGGCGGTATTGTTGGAAGTAGCCGTCAATACGGTAGTTCCCGTGGTGGCGCCTACGCAAAACAAATTACCATATCCACCGGTAGTGCCGCCCGAATTAGAAACGTACACCCATGCTCCCGTCTCATTAGCATCGCCCGTGTCAGCCGCCGTTACTGAAGTACCGGCTGTAGACGCAGTGGTGATAATAACCTGATCAGATGTACTCGTAGCATAGGCTGCACGCCATACCGCGAAAGGATTGATAATATGCTTGGCATAAGTTTCAAACCCTGTCGCTAATACCGCCAAAGCGTTAGCCGCGGTAACATCTTCCTGGATAACACCGATAATATTAGACAAACTCGTAGGCGTAGCAATAATCGAACGTCCGCCATTAACTTGGGTAGCAACCGGTCCAGACGTCATCGCCGTACCGCGAGTGATCGCCCCACTATTGTAAACCGGAATATCCCTTAAAATCGGCTCTGCGCCGGTTACGTCATAACTCCATCTCATGATAAACTCCTAAATTTTTCTCCCTTGGAGTAATTGCTGAGGGGTTAAACCACGCTCAGTAATCCCTTGCCACTTCGTCTTATTGAAGGACGCATACGGATGATTGTAAGGGTTACTCGCGTATTCATACCGGAAAGCTAAACCACATTTACGGCAACGATACCGTTTCACATATGGCCCAACATCTTCTACAAAACGCAAAGCAAGACTATAACAAACGGGACAACTAAGGCTGCCCCCAAATGCGCCCGGGTTTTTATTTTTACTGAATATACCCATATTCTAAGCCTTAACCCCTTGGCTTGTTGTAACGATACTTATCATAGTAAGTTGGCCCTAGAACCGGAGCGCGTTTTTTATACTTCCCATAGTCCGAATCCGACAGCCCGAGCCGCTTCGCTACAACCTGTTCATCTTGCGATAAAGTGACAGTAGCTGCGGGTACATGAGCACCAGATCCACCTGCCGAAGAAACCACACCGGAAGCTTGAACCGAAGCTTGCCGTCTACTTTCTTGTGCCGCGCCTTCTAACCTTGCCTTGCGTACAGATTCGGATTCACCGAATTTCTTTTCCGCAAGTTCCATAGCGATCTTAGGCGCCGCGGGAACATTATCGAACCCTGGGATCATCGTTCTTAACTCCGCGTAAGCCTCATTTAAGGCTACCGCGAAAGGGACATCTTCATGTTTAGATTTCCCCTCATCAATATCAAGGATCTCAGGATGTTTTTCATAAACCAACTTATTGGCTTCTAGCCTGTCAGATTGGGCCTTCTCTGCTTTCTCAGCATTACTCAAAGCACCCATGACATTAGTCTGGGCAGCCGCGATCTTCTTATTGATATATTCATCTACCTTTTTAATATCAATCTTGCCATCTTTGATATCTAAACCATCGGTAGAAACTGTGGCATCAGGAATAACTACTGGCGATGCGGAAGATGGTTTATTTTTTTCCAGAAGCTTATTAATCCTCTTCTGTATTTTAACTTTATCGGCCTCAGGCTCAACCTTCTCCACCGCGGCCGCTGGTTCGACCTTTACGGGTTCTGGTTCAACCTTAACCTCCGGCTTAACGCCCTCGGCTACCGAAGCCTTCAATATATCCTTATCAGATACTGGCGCCGTAACCGCCGGCTTAATGCCGGTTTCAACCGGAGTCTTAACCTCGGTCTTTACTTCCTTAACTTCTGGTTCTTTTACTACCGTATCTGGCATACTTACTCCTTTTCTTGCAGAGTACCAAGTTCCTTCGACATCAGCCGAGGTAACCCAATAACCCACTTTACCGCCTCGATCTTACCGAGGCATTTATGCGCCTTCTCCAACTCCCCCTTGTCCAGGTGCAACAGGGCTTGGCGCTGCTCCTGGTCCACCCGCTGCTCCAGGCGTTGCTTGACCATTAGCCAAAACTGGCCCATTTGCCCCTCCTGGAGGATATCCTTGTCCTGCATTTGGCGCTCCTTGCGGGGCCTGTGACCCCATTACTTGTTGTGCCGAAGCGTTATCCGACATCTTCTGCAACAACTGTTGTTTAGTCGCTAAAATATGATCTTCTAAAAGCTGTTTATTCTCCGGCGGCATAGAATTGCCATCAGGAGAATCCCTAAACATTGTATGCCCATGTAAATGTTCTAAAATATTATCCAAGGGGCTGGTCATAACCTTATGCCCCTGGAGCATTAACATGTTCTCGTCCATGACCGACTGCGCTAATTGATCTTGAGCCTTAGGCTTTTCTCCGATATATCTCTCCACATCCACCTTGCCGGCCGCACGGAAAGCATCCGCAGTAAGTTCCCATAACCCTCCGGGGTTACGTAATACCAAAGGATTCTGAATCATGCCTTGATAAAGGATAGAAGCTACTTGCTGCTGCATCGCCTTACTGCCGCCGGTAGCATCTAATCCTTGATAAACATCATAGCTGCCGGCAATATCCTCGGGGGCGATACCATCGGGGAAGATGGGATCTCCGTCATCGCCAAGGATCCGATGCTCAAGCCCGGGCGGTATCTTTTCCTGATATTGCTGAAATATACTCAGTAATATCTTAGCGAGAAATACCTGTATTCTCTTAGCCAAAGTGATAAATCTTTGATCTCCTTGCTGGATAATAGCTAAAGTGCCTCGGGCCGTAGACCGGCTGCGGTTAACGCTGGATTCCTGGCCGGACTGATACGATCCCACCGATGCGATCTTCTCCACCATATCCATGATCATCTTCTCTTCCTGGAAGCTGACCATAGAATTATTCGGCATTACCAGCCACTTGGCGTCATTAACATCATCCATCGGGATCCAAAGACCGGGACGTACCTGTATCTCTTCGGGTGTAAGCCCGGACGCGGCGCGATAAACGCCCATCGGCACAATACTCATAGTACCGGCGTCAAGGCGCTGGTTATGGATTGCATTCATTTCCTTTTCCAATTCTTTTATAAAATCGCCTATTGACTTGCCATACATGCGGTTAGTGCGTTTTACAAGCTGGCCGATAGAAAAAGGACGCTTATTGATACGACTGATAGCAAGTAGCGGCATGGCGCCTAAGAAAGTACGGCTTGATTTTTCCACCCAAAAGATACATTCAACCTTACCCATCTCGGGTATATAATATTTTCCATACCATTCGATGAGGCTTAGTGGCATGTTGTCCCGAGCGATATTGGCAGCCCTCACGCCTTCGGCTTCCATCTTAGCCTTGTCGAGGCCCTTGATCGACTCTTCCGTACAATAAGTATCTATACCATCAACATTTTCAAAGAAACCCATTTCCTGTTTATCTTTAAGATCGTCGAGGAACGGGTGAGTGCGATGCCAGATATGACGCAAGTCGTTCTCGTCAGATCCGGGGACAGAATATACGGGGAACCCTACGTCCTCTAAAGGAAGTACATCCACCGCACAATTCTCAAACTTTTTATAATCGTAACTTATTTCCCAATCCGTCTCCTCAACTTTCTTCTGGATTTTTTTACCCATCATGTTGAGGATCATATTTTTAAACTTAGCTACTATCGCTTCTTTTTTCTTCATGCGCCGCTGGATCCACTTAAACTCCTCTTCCCATCTGGTCTTAGTAACGCAAGTGCCTTCAAGAATTAAATTCTTAGTGACGTCATCGACGATAGAGGCAAACTTCATTGAGCGTAAAGCCCAGCGCATAAACTTAGAAACATTTTCCGCGGTATCGACATCGGCTTTTTCCTGGGGAATCCAGTAAACAAGTTCATCGTTATAAACCGTGGGGAATAATTTAGCGTGTAAGAGTTCAACGGTCATGGCGAGAACCATTGTACGTACGTTGGCGCATCCGGGGAAAGGATCGTTCTTCGGCTCCTTTTTACCTTCGTACATATTCATAATCTCAACGCGCTCGGCCATGAACTCAGCGCGGTCTTTCTCGTCATTCTCGACGTCAGCGATAACCCGGGAAACAATATCCTGCTGAATCTCAGGAGATAAATCCAACATCATAGACATACGTTTTTTCTTTTCTTTCTTTAAAACGTCGTCCGATGTTTTTTTGTCAATGTTTTTGGGCATTAACGGCGTCCTTTTTTCATTCCTTTTTTCCCTTTAGGCTTGCGTCCCGTAGCTAAAGCCTGGCCAGTTTTACTTTGTGCGATCTTAGCACTCGCCGCCTTACCATAACCTAACCCTTTTAATTTCGTATATAACTTTTCAACTTTTGTTCCTTTTGGCATATTTACCTCCGATTTAAAAACTTACAAGGCTTCTCGAACCTGTTATCTAAAATTTACTATCGACCCTGATACGTTGTACGAACCCACCGCTGCGTCTTTAGCCACCGAGCAATCGATCACGGCGGTATTATAAGTCCCCATAGTCCCGTTAATGCCAGTCCCCATCGATGCTCCCGAAAGACAATTATCCCCTACCCATGTCTGATTCCAGGTGACTGTCCACGGTTGCCGCCACGGATTAACCGGAGGATAGACCGGATAAGGAACCGGTACTATATTCTCCCGTATCGTTTCTCTTTCAATGATCACCACGGAAACTCTACGCGCCCGATCATCTTTGTGCTGGCGCTCTTCGATCCTATCCAGCTTTCCATCTTTAAGGTCGTCAAGATCCATTTTCAGGATCCTACGTTCTTCCTGTAACTCCTTTACCCTCGTATCCAAATCAGCAATCTTTTCAAGCGTTCGATGCACTATCCTTTTAACCTCCTGCACCTGTTTTTCTCTGCCTTCTTTTTCGGCTAAGGCTACGCCTTCTTTCACGATATCTTTTTCCATAATCCCTTTCTCCTTTTTTAGGCCGGAGAAGCCTTGTAAGTCCTAAAATAAAAAAGCCCGAATCAGAACCAAGAAAGGTTCCGACCCGGGCGTTTTAAACGCTCTACGTCTATGGCGCTTTAAGCGCTCTGTTGTTCTTTGGAAAAGATTAAATTATCTTTTCCACATTTCGCGCAACGTATCTCGATCTTAAAATTACAATCTCTTTCTAAAATTTTGCACAATAACCGCCGGCAACATTTGCATCTCTGTTCCACGGTTACCTCACAACCCATTTGCGTCCTTACATTGTTGTGGACGTAACCAACCAGAGCCCTCAACATAAAGTTGGTAGAGAGGACACCAATTGTTTTCTGTATAAATTCCAACCCAATGATGCAATAAAGGACAATCGGTACACTTATCTTTATCCTTTAAGTCTATCTTTACCCGCATATTAGAAAGATTTCTTCGCCGCACGGGTAAAAAAACTTTTATTAAATGATTTTATCCTGGGGGCACCGCCGGAAATTTTCTTCATTGTCGTAGAAGGAGATTTAATCTGTGCCATGTCAACAAGTTTTATTTTCTTCATTTTACCGATAGCACCTTTTGTTCTCATAATAAAACCTCCTACTTAATAATATTATACCACACAAGGTATCACCTAATACCCCGTAGAGGCATCAGCCGTTAAACGCTTACGGAACACCACCCGCGCCGGCCGTATAACTTCATAAGTTTTAGTATTAAACAATACGAGAAGGCCGTAGCGCAAGGCGTCCTGGCCGTGCTCGTAGAACCCGTCTTTTTCCGGGCTCTCTTCGTCCGATTCCGACCGCACATAACCCCCCAAAAATCCGTCTATAAGAATATGGCACTTGGTATCAAACTTGATCCTGGCCGCACCATCATATTTAGGCAATAATAGATTACGGACAAGATTAATACCGTCCTTGACCTTGCTTGGCCGGGATTGTATCCGTATCCCAAACCCCCGAAGGATATCGGCCGTAGTCTTTTCGTTCTTATCCGATTTAGCCCTTACCGCAGGATCCCCGGCGTCCTTAAAGGTATAGCCGGCATAAAGCTTATCCGACATCTCCAAAACCTGCTCCGCGAACTTGTTAATAACAATATCCGTACCCATCAGCTCATTAAGCACCAAAGGGCTACCTTTCTCGTCGATCTGGAAGAATACGCAGAAGGGGTGGCGGTAGCCAAAGTCCCAACCGCGGTAGATATCCCGAAAAGGGATGGATTCTAAGGTGGTGACGTGCAGGTCAGACCGAAACTCAGGGTATACGCGCTTACCGCTAGACCTTGAGAAGTCCAGTTCCATCTCCTGATTCCATATATCGACAATATATCCTTTCTTGGTCGTTAACGCCCAGGCCTCATCCTTATCCGGATCCGCGGTATAATGCAGCCGCATGACGAGGAAACCGTTCTCGTTACGGTATTTATGTAAGCCCTTACACAATAATTCCGGTTTAGTCATGCTCTTTGCTCTTACCCCTTGTAGAGGTCTGCCGGCGGCGATTTGGCCACGAGAGGCAAGGCGGCCAAGACGAAAATCAGGCTAGTGAGTATGGTTTTAACCATCAAAATTCATTAAAAAGGTATCGTATTCCTTAAAATCAACGCCTAAATGTTTACACCGTAGTTTTTCCAGCTTCTTAGCGAATTGATGCTGGGCATAATAAGGCGCCGCAGGGGAATCGCCTGGATCAGCCTCCGGTCCATACACCCCTGCCAAGCGGTCTTTCTCGAACTGGACATCAAAGGCGGTAACTTGAGCATCCGTGACACCGGCCAGCCCGCAAAGGAACTGCTCATCCACTTCGTGCATAGCCACAAGAAATTCATATATTTTATTCTTCATATCAGAAACCTTAACGACATCAACCTTTTTACGTTTACCTTTAGCTGCAGGCCATAATTCCGTAATCCAATCCCCGACTGTTTCATACCTATGCTCTTTGTGTGGAATTGTTTTAATGAATATGTTTAGCATTCCTTCTCCCTCCTCTGTAACTCTTCCAACAAAGACTGTACCCCCGTAGAGGGTTTGAACGTAGCCATGACCAATCGTATAAGTACCCGGGAGAATAACTGTCGATCGCTCATCTTGGATAGTAATTCTTTTTCCTTAGCAGGATCCGGATTAGCGCGTTTCTCGTCAACCATTATTTTATCTCCTTTTTTACCGGCTTCCACCACGCTTCAACCCATGTCTGCCCATTAGGCTTATCCGGTTTAATATCCACAAGTTTATAAAGACTACCGCCCTTGCCATAGACCAGAGTATTAAGCTTACCGCAAAGATCAGCAATGTCGTAATAGCATAGCTTAGTAATAGTAAAATCTTTAGAATCTTCATTCATTAACATCATGCACTAGTTTATAAAACAGGTTCCTTTTCCCATTCGGGGTAGAGACACCTACCATCTTGGGCAAGACGATAAATCTACCTTCGCCGAGGTCAAGCTTGGTCTTGCGCCCATCCAGGGTAGGCTTTAAGCTGGCAAATACCTGTTCCGATCGCTCCTGGAAGGCCATCTCGTCGCAAAGAACGC
>Ga0187860_1001504_pt1 | contig 20478 bp, 22 predicted proteins | sample June2016WEW_10_4_FD_132981 | JGI IMG/M metagenome (GOLD analysis project Ga0187860, IMG submission 132981) | Peatland microbial communities from SPRUCE experiment site at the Marcell Experimental Forest, Minnesota, USA - June2016WEW_10_40 | ecosystem: Environmental > Terrestrial > Soil >...
AGCTCCTCATGCTGGGCGCTGCGGGCACCAATTATCAAGTGCTGGTCAGCACGAACCTGGCGGTGACGAACTGGACCATATTGGGAACGATGGAAAACACCAACGGCATCTGGCGTTTTTTTGACACTGCCGCCACGAATTCCCCCCAGCGATTCTACCGGGCGAAGCAACTGCCATAAGTATTCCACCACTTCCGCCAAAACAAAAACCCGGAAGCCAGTTGTCTGACTTCCGGGGTTTGAATTTCCGACGGTCACAGACTGCCTCTGCATTGTGCGCACGGCTCGCTTTCCTTTCATGCGGTGAGGGACTGCGCAACGGATTCCACGGTTTTGCCTTAGAATATCCTCTCAAAGTACTGCGGCTCAATACCGATGCCGTTGTCGCGCACGGAAAACACCCAGCGCCCATCCTGTCTTTGAGCGCCGATATGAATTTTCGGGGTTCACAGGAGGCGTTAGCGGAGAAAGCCGACCTTCACCCCACGCACATTTCATTGATTGAGCGGTTTGAGCGCAATCCAAGTTTGAATGTGGCCAATTCGCTGGCGAAGGCGGTGGGGGCGACCTTGTCGGGATTGATTGCGGAAGCCGAAACCGTTCAAAGACGAGGGTCCGACGTTTAATCAACCGGCGGTCAAAGCTTCCAGGACGCCGAGTTCGCCCAGGTGACGCTCATAGCCGGTTGGGTTGACGGTCGCCACATCCGGCACATCGGGAATGAGGAAGTGAGCACAGAGTTCCTGCAACGTGAAGTCCACCGCCGCACCGCTCTGGTCGTTGTCCTTGACCCGTTTGGCATTGGGAATCTCCGTGTTGGGATCATACCGGAGCTTGGCGTCCATGAAGCAGAACTCGTCGCCGGGATCGCCGGCCTCAGCGAGTCGGTCGCCAATGAAGAAGGCCAGTTCCTGACCGGAATACTCCAGGTCTTCGGGTTCGCCGGTGAAGGCGTTGGGACGTTCGACCTGGCGGGTGATGCTGACGGTCTGGGTGCGGAGCGGATAACGCCGGCCCTGGTGGAAGACCACCCGTCCGGTCGGGTCGGCGAGGTCTTGCTTGCACTCGATGGTGTCTTCCTCGTCCAGGTAGCCGAGCCGCTGGATTTCGGGCAGGGGATAGAGGGGCGCGCGCTCGGCCTGGTAATCCTGGACCGCATGCTTGACGGCGGCGAGCAACTCGGGCTGGACCCGCCAGCCGGTCTGCTCGGCCACGCGCAGCAGTTCGTCGCGGCTGGCGCGTTGCAAGACCAGTTCCATCGGCGCTTTGCCGTGGAGGGCGTAAAGCCGTTCGACTTCGCGTTTGTCGATCTTCTTGCTGTGCTTCTCGAACAGGGACAGGGCGGTGTGAATGACGCCAGCCTCCAGCCACAGATTCCACGGCACCTTGGGTTTGTGGCCCAGGGCCTCACTGGCTTTTTCGCGGACGGCCTGCCAGTATTCATAGGCAATGGCAGCATGATCCTCGGCGGCGTAGGCGGTGCGAATCTCCGCCCCCTGGCGATACACCCGGTCAGGCAGGTTCGGCCAGTGGAAGGTTTTCGGGCCGGTGGTGTGATCGCGGGCGAAGTAGAGGATGCTGGTGTGGAACGGAGTTGATAGTTGGGGGAGTTGATGGTTGATGTGCTGGAAGTTGCAGTCCACGCGGCCGGTCATGGGATTGCCGGGCACAATCAGGTGCGCCCAAATGTGCTTGGCGATGACGCTGTGCGGGGCACCGGGGTCGAATAGCAGTCGTTGCAGGGTCGAGGTGTTGGCGATGAGGAAGCCTTCGCCATAGAGGGTGCACAGGTCCAGGGCCATCAGCAGCATGGCGATGGTGGAGTCGATCGTGCCTTTGGGGATGCCCGTCTCAATGCCCTGAAAGGCCATCCGCACGGCCGGCAAATCGCTCTCGGCCAGCGCCGCCAGCCTCTCCCGGTAGAGGAACAAGCGCCACGGGGGATTCAAGACAAACAGGTTGGCGGTGAAATCGACTTCCTTGAGCAGGGGAAAGAGCCGGGAAATGTCGCCGGTGATGCGATGGACCGGCAGGGTGGCGCCTTCGACGGATTTACCCCGGCAGGGATCAATGTCGGCGCCGAGCAGGCGCAAGGTCTTGTCGGTGGCCGCGGCCTGGAGCAGATGCCCGGCGCCGCAGTTAAGGTCCACGATGGCGGACCGATGCCGGGGCAGTGCTTCGGCCAGCTTGCGGCCAAAGGGCAGCGGGGTGAAGAATTGGGATTGGCCCTTCTCCGCCGCATTGGCCGCCGCCTCAAACATCGGCTGGAGGATTTCAGGATTGATGGAGGTTTTTTGCATAAAAGCGCAGCATTCAGACGGGTGGCTGGAGCAGGTGACGTTCGGCCCGGCGCAGGCGCGCATCCTCAGTTTGCAGCCGGGCAAAACCGGGTTTTTCAATCTCGGCAAAACATCGCCTCATGCGATAAGCTGCCGCCATGTCGAAGCCGCTTCATTCCAAAGCTAGCGCGTTCCGGCGTTTGTTCGCGGACGTGAAATGTTTTGACGAACTGGAAACACGCATCGTCGCTTTGCCGGATGAGCAGGCACGAGGCAACGCGTTCGAGGTTTTTGCCGAAGCTTACCTTGCCACGCAGCGCAAGCACGATACCGCAAATGTCTGGCCGCATGGCTCGGGGCCGCTCGAAATCCTGAAAAATCTTGGCCTCACGCAGCAGGATCAGGGCGTGGATGGCGTGCTGCAAACGATGCTCGGCCAGTTCAACGCTTATCAGGTTAAGTTCCGCACTGGTCGTCCCGCGCTGACGTGGCGCGAACTTTCCACCTTCATCGCTTTGGCGGACAGCCCGCGCATTCATAGCCGGGTGCTGTTGACCAACTGCGATGAACTGCCCGGCGTGCTAAATGAGCGGCAGGGTTTCTTCTGCATTCGGGGCGCGGACTTGGACCGCATGGAAACGGACGATTTCCGCGCCATTGAAGCCTGGTTGGCTGACGCCGCTTACACCCCGCCGAAGAAAACACCGCAGCCGCACCAGACCGAAGCGCTGGACGCCTTGCTCCCCGCGCTGCAAACGCACGACCGCGTTTCGGCGATCATGGCCTGCGGCACGGGCAAGACACTCCTTGCCTTGTGGGTCATGGAACGGCTGCAAGCAAAGCGCGCTTTGGTTTTGCTGCCGTCGCTGGCCTTGCTGCGGCAGACCCTGCACGAATGGTTGCGGGAAACCAGCCTGCCGAGCCTTGCCTACCTCTGCATCTGCTCCGACCCGACCGTGAAGGAAGGCATTGACGCGCTCGCCACGCGGCAATCCGACCTCGACTTTCAAGTTTCCACCGATGTCGCGAGCGTGCGGAGTTTTTTGGACGCGCCCTTTGCCGGCGTGAAGCTGATTTTCTCCACCTACCAATCCGCGTCTGTGGTGGGCGTAGCGATGCAGCCGGGCGAGGCGTTTGACTTTGCGGTGTTTGATGAAGCGCACAAGACCGCCGGGCGCGAAGGCCGCAACTTTGCCTTTGCCCTCGCCAACAAAAATCTTTCCATCCGCAAACGCCTGTTTCTCACCGCCACGCCGCGGCATTACAATCCGCTTACAAAGGATGAAGAAGGCGACGCACAACTTGTCTTCTCAATGGACGAACCCGAGGTCTATGGCCCGCAAGCCTACCGCTTAACGTTTGCCGAGGCTGCCCGCCGTGGCATCATCTGTGGTTACAAGGTTATTATCTCCGTCATCACTTCCGAAATGGTGACAAATGAGCTTTTGAGCCGTGGTGCGGTAATTGTGAATGATGATGCCGTGCGCGCGCGGCAAGTTGCCAATCAGCTTGCGCTCAAGGACGCCATCGCCAAATACGGCGCAAAGAAAATCTTCACTTTTCACAGTAGAGTTGACGCAGCGGCCTCCTTCACGGCTAATGGAAACGAAGGCGTTTCCACCCATCTTCCCGAATTCAAATCTTTCCATGTCAATGGGGAGATGACCACTTTTCTTCGTGAATGTATCATGCGCGATTTTCGGGCTAGCGAGCGGGCAATCATGTCAAATGCGCGTTGTTTGACTGAAGGCGTGGATGTTCCCGCCGTGGATATGGTCGCGTTTATGTCTCCGCGCAGAAGCAAGATTGACATCGTGCAAGCAACTGGTCGCGTGATGCGCGTCGCACCTGGCAAAACAATCGGTTTTGTGCTTGTGCCGCTGTATGTTGAACAAGCAGCCGGTGAGAATGTCGAGCAGGCCATTGAGCGTGCGGAGTTTGATGAGGTCTGGGAAGTGCTTCAGGCACTCCAAGACCAAGATGACGTTCTTGCGGACACCATAAGTCGGTTGCGAGCCAGTAAAGCCTACCTGGGAAAACCGGACAACTCCGCTCTCTTTGACTTGATAGAAATTGAAGGACCTCGGATCGCAATTGATGAATTGCGTGACTGCATCGTATCAAGGTGTGCAGAGGTTATGGGAACGAGTTGGGATGAGCATTTGGGTCGGCTCGTAGCTTTTAAGGAGCTACTAGGACACTGTAGCGTTAGCTTGGATGACTATAATGAACTGGTGAAATGGACTGCTAATAACAGTGGGACAAAGATCCAATTTCGCCGGAGCGTGCTTGATCAACTTGCGAATTGGGTGAGCTTGCAACGCCGGCTTAAACGCGAAAACACCCTAAGCGCGCAACGTATCCGACTACTTACCGACCTTGGCTTTGCATGGACTTCGGAAGATGCACGCCAACAGCGCGAGCACGCGACGTGGCAAAAAAATGGTGGCGCTGTATTTAGATTATGTGCGGGAGTTAAAGGAGATGCGCTTTGGCTGGGGTAAAGGCCGGGTGAATTGGGATGATATGTTGACGGAACTACACACCGTCTGGAGCAAATGTGGCCACTGCGATAACGAGAATCAGCGTTCACGGCTGTTTGAACTCCATCGATGGGTTGATGACCAACGTCGGAGATTTAGCCGCGGCGAACTCACTGCTGATCAAATCAAAGAGCTTAACCAGCTAGGGATTGATTTCCCAGCAGCGGAAAACGCCGTCGCGAAGCAAACAAATCACCGTGAGACGATGTTCGCGCGACTGGACGCCTACAAGGACAAATTCGGTGACTGCGATGTCCCGAAAGATTTTTACGGGATTGAAGGTCTTGCGTCATGGGTCGCCCGTCAGCGGAAGCTTCGATCGGCTGGAAAGCTGCACCAGGATGTTATCCGGCGGTTAGACGAGATTGGATTCGTGTGGGATAGGGAAGACTACTTGTGGCGGAAAATGTATGCCGTGCTCTGCCGACACCTCAACTCAGCAGGCGTTTCTGGCTTGGAAACGGCGCTCAAGTACGATGTGGAGCTGGGCAAATGGGTAAGAGGGCAACAGTCAGCAAGAAAGATGGACGCGCTAAGCCCCCAGAAACAATCGGCCCTCGACAAGGTTGGATTCCCGTGGGAATTCCCAAAGAAGCCAAAAGAATCAACCAAACCAAGTTGGGACAGTTTTTTCGCCAAGCTCGTTGAGTTTCACAAATTGCATGGTCATTGTGACATGAAACTCGTTCTCCCGCTCGACGAAGACTTGCACAAATGGGCACAAGAACAACGCCGGGCAAGGCAGAGAGGAACAATCCCTGCCGATCAGGTTCGCCAACTGGATCAACTTGGCTTTATTTGGGACACGGACGATCTTTTGTGGGAACGCATGTTGAGAGTCTTAGTCGCATACAAATCTGTTCACGCTGACTGCAACGTGCCGCGGTACTGGCAAGAGAATCTTCAGTTGGCTGTTTGGGTCGCGTCTCAGCGCAAGCGCCGAAAAACCGGCGAACTAAAACCCGACCAAATTAAAAGACTTGATCAAATAGAATTTGCTTGGGACTCCAATTGAAGCCGTGACCAAGGAAATCTCTATCAAGGTGAATGCTGATTTCAAGCAGGTCATTGGGCAGGAGCTTCACGACGAGCTTGCGTCCCCGATCACAGCCAAACGAGCCGTCCAGACTGTGGCGAGTGAGGCGCGCGAGGCGCCGGGTTTCGAACTCCAGCATGAGTCACCAGGCCCAACGATGTTTGATCCAGAAAGGACAACCCGATTCGGGGTTGCGCAGTTGAATGGGGTAGAGGGAATCGGCGCGCTTGGCCACCAGGCCCTCGTAGAACTCCGCACCCCAGGCCGTGTTGAGGCACTGCATCTCGTTCCACCAGCGGGTCAAGGCGAGCTGGCCGGCAGGCAAGGCGTCACTCAGGGCGGTCTGATGGAGGAGGTAACCCCGGTTTTCCTCGGGGCGCTGGCCGATGTTGAGGATTGGCCAATTCAGGCGCAGGGCTTCTTCGCTGAGAAGGCGGTATCGGTCGGAGGCGGTCAGATTGGGCACAATGGCATCGAGGATGATGAGGGAGCCGCGCCCGATGTTGTGCCGGCGTTCGAGGGCTTCCGTGTCCAGCCATTCGATGCTGGAGCGGCTGAACCGCGCCCTGGCGGTTGAAGAGGGTGCCGGTGGGGGTGTGAACCAGCGCGCGCCAGCCGTTGAGCTTGGGGCTCCACAGGTGGACCGGACGCTGGGCCAGCAAGCCGAACCGACCCCCATTGAGCGGGCGGGCGGGATAGGAGGGGAACTGCATAATTATGATTTGCGATTTCGGATTGGCCGCGGCCGCCTCGGCGAGGCGTCCCTACCTGGCGGACGATGAATGGCCAGTTGGTCCTCGACGGATTCACGGACCACATCGCTGGCCGTGGCGAGTGATTCGGGAACCTGCTCCTGGGGGCAATACCCAGGATCCACGGCCTGTTGGTCCAGGTCATTGACGAACACATGCGGCCAGTGGCGGGACGGTCCATTGATATAGACGGACTGCACGCAGCCGCCTTCAACTTCGATGACGACGATGGGTTGCATATTTGATTTTACGCGGGCCGGCGGTGACATGGACGCAGAAGGCCAAGAGAATGCAGCCGACCGACCAAAGCAGCATGAAGGTTTCTCCGTTCATACGGCGAGGGGGAGAGTGCGGTTGAGTTCTTCCAGGAGCGGCTGGTAGCTCTCGAGGAGCAACTCCTGGTTCTGCTGCGCGATGCGCTGATAGGCTTCGACCAGGGCCGGATATTGCCCGGTTTCGGGTTGGCCGGGCGGGCCCATGATCAGGCAGAGGTCTTTTTCCAGGTCATACGTCAGCTTGAGGCGGCCACTGACGATGGCCCACTCGACGGCGTCCTGCCCGAACTGCTCGTCGGAGCAGAGGGAGAGGAGGTTTAACAAATAGTTTTTCATCATGCCCATAGTGCGATTGGAGGTATGGAATGAGCCTCGTGCCCGTTCCGGCTTCGGAGCCGGGCACGAGGGGGATGGCTTACTTGCCACGGGTGCCTTTGGTGCTGACGGAGCATTCGGTCAGCCCTTTGTCGCCGACGTTCTCCAGCGCCAGGGACTGCGCCAGGTCCATCTCGGCCAAGCGCAGCGCCTTGAAGTTGTCCACCGGGACGACGCACTCTTTGGCTTCGAGGGCGTCCGAGCAATCATACTCGGCAAACAGCGCCTGGAGCTTCGCCAGGAACTCTTCGCCGCGGGTCTGGCCCGGCAGTTTGTCCCCATCCACCTTCAACTCGAAGGACTGGCGGAAGTATTTCTCGACCTGATCGCCGAAGATCGGGACGAAGGCATCCTCGGTGGGGAAGGAATAATACTGCTCCTTGACGGTGACGCGAACGGTCCCGGTCCGGTCGGGAGTGCCGGCCTGGGGGTCGCCCGGGACCTGCCAGTGGACCAGCACGGAACTGGGCACGGAGGTCTTGCGGTGGAAGTGGCGCAGATACCAAGGCCGGATTTTGACCCGGGCCAATTCGGCTTTGTCGGTCTCCAGCGCGGATTTGAGGGCGTCAAACTGTTCCTGGCGCTCAGCGATGCGGGCGGCCAGTTCGGCGGCGGAGCCATCCGCATCGGGATAGACCGGGTATTTGGTGCTGGTGTCATCCTTCTTCTTGGCGATACCGCCAAGCTGGACCTTTTTGAGGCCGCCCCGGGCAGGCGTCTGCACGGGGGCGGTTGCGGGGTTGGGGGTTGCGGGTTCGGCCACGGCCACAGGGGCCGAGGCACTTAACGGATCGTGTCGATTTAACATAGATTGATTTTAGTCCAATGGGAAACCCCCCGGCTTTGCCGGGGAGACTCCCAAAGTTTTACAGTTCCGGGAATATTTGGAATGGCATCGATGCAGCGTAATAGAGTCGTAGCTCGCCGATATTTGAGAAGGGTTACGCGGTGGAAGCGAACCGGGGTCGGCACTCGCACTTCGTGGACAGGGCGAAACCGAATCGACTTGGGCGGGAGGCGTGGATTGCGAGCGGAGTTCACGAGATGCCCGAGATTGACGAGGAACGTCCGAGAAGCGGAGCAGGGCGGCTCTGCCGCCTCCCAGCTTTCAAGCCTCCGGCTTTGCCGGAGGTCGCTGACTTTCTTTGTCCCCTTTTGCCTCCGGGCGTGCATTTACACGTATATGGCAACTTATGACATGGAATTGGCGCGAGAATACACCGCCCATCAGTCCGAAAGTGCCTTCGCCGCACTTATCGGCTTGATTCTCCTCGGCGCGTGGCCGGCGGCGGCCGCGCCCGTCATCCAATTCGTTTATCCGCCGGTGATTAACGAGCGAGCCGGCGATCATGTGGCTTTTCAGGTCTCCGCCTCGGGAACGGGGACCCTTTCGTATCAATGGTATCAGTCGAACAGCCTCCTCGCGGGACAAACCAGCGCCTCACTCGTGCTGACCAACATTCAAACGGCCGATTCCGGCCAATACGAGATCAGTGTCGTGGACAGTTCCGGAATATATGTCACCAATTCCGTGACGCTGAATGTTTCCACCACACCGATCCCGCTGCATCCCAACAATCTCGTAGTACTTCGCGTGGGCGATGGCGTCCAAACCCTCAGCGGCGCCACGGGCAACACGATTTACCTCGATCAGTACACCACTAACGGCGCATACGTAAGCACCACTCAGATTCCGGACGAGAGCGTGGGTGAAAGTTATGGCGCGGGCAGCCCCGCAAGCGTCTATGGCAGCCCCGCGTTGCTGTTGCCCGGCACGGGATACGACTATATCAATGCGGGCATGTTGACGCTTTCCCCAAACCAGCAATTCCTGACCTTCGGCGCGTACTGTGAGAACTATCCCTTCAGCGGTGCGGATGTAACCACGGCTGCGAACGGCGGGCCTTACTGGAGGGGTCTGGCCGTGGTCAACGCTTCCGGCGAGTACACGCTCGCCTATACCAACGGCGGGCTTTACACCGGGGCCAACAGCAAAGGCAACAGCGGGGCCAATCACAGCATACGCAGTTGCGTAACCCTGGACGGCACCAATTTTTGGACAGCGGGGCAGGCGGGAACGGCGGGCGGCATCAAATGCATGGACACACAAGACACAGCTTATCGTGACGGAAGCGGCATTCCCGCCATCTCCACGTCCAGCCTCACGGGAACACACGCAGTACAGATTTTCGGAACCAATCTTGTCTATTCCGATGTGTTCGGCACGAGCGGGAGCGGCCTGTATCTTTGCAGCGGAACACCGGAACCAGCGTCCTTTGGCTCCGCGACGGCAACGCTGCTGTTGAACGAGGGCGGCCACCCCAACGATTTTGCCATCAGCCCGGATGGCCAGACAATTTATATTGCCGACAGCGGTGTCTTCACCCAATCAACCCTAAAAGGCGGAGGCATTCAGCGCTGGGACACTAATTCTTCCGGAGGCGGTTATGTTTTTAGTTATACCTTGCCAGTGGATCAAACCAATGGCGCCCTGGGGTTGGCGGTTTCCTTTCCCGCCGGCATCACCCAATGGGGCAGCAACGTGTTGGGGGCGGCGCTCTTTACCACCGATACCGCATCCATCTTGAGCTCGATGGTTGACAACGGCCCGTCTTCCACGGCCATGGCGCTCGTCAATGCCGGCCCTTTCAACAAAGTGCTCCACGGTGTTCGTTTTGGCCCCCGCAGCGCAACCGTGCCGCCCAGTATCTCCTCGCTAGTCTTCTCGGGCACGCAGCTCTCCATCACCGTCACTAACGGTGTCGCTGGCGGGACCTTCTACGTGCTGTCCACTACGAACCTCACGCTGCCATTGGCGAATTGGTCGGTCATCGTCACCAACTCCTTTTCGGCCAGCGGGACAGCCACGAATGTTCTGAGCATCAATCCACAAGAGAATCAGAGGTTTTATTGCATCAAGCAGTAATGACCTGGATGATCATTAAGTTCACAGTCTGGCTTGGGGCGACGATTTCGTTTGTCGCAGGTGTAATGATCGCCGCTGCTTCCGGTAGCGGTGTGAATACGAACCCTTTGCCAACCCGGTCGGAAGAGCCGATCCTCATCGTGCCGGGCCAAAGCGTTGGCAAAGTGCGAAAGGGAATGACCACGAATGAAGTCGAAGCGGTCCTGGGCAAGCCGGAAAGGTGGCAGGGCAAAATCATGGTCTATGACAAGACGCTCGGAATGTCCGTCGGCCTGACCAGGAAAGGTGTTATGGTGATCTTTTGCGGAGACTCGATGCTGAAGTATCCCGGGGTCAAGCGATTCAAGGGGCGCACCAAAGGCGGTGTCGGAATGGAATCAAGCCGCGCAGACGTCATCAAGGAGTTCGGCAAGCCGACGACCGGCCAGCCGTGGGGCGACGGGCAGGAGCAATTGGAATACAGGCGGCTGGGCCTGACGTTCATTCTGGATTTTGGAAAGGTCATCAATTTCTGTGTGGATTTCCGGCCGGCCAGTTAATGTGCGCAGCCTTCAAAGTGTTCGGCGGTATCCCGTGCTCTGGTTTAGCGTCAAATCTACCGGTTAAACCTGCAAATTCTTTGTCCCTTTTTGCCTCCGGGCGTGCATGATTATATGAATGGCAACCGATGACATGGAGTTGGCCCGGCAATACGCCGCTCAGCAGTCCGAGAGCGCCTTTGCCGAGCTGGTTTCACGCCATGCCAATCTGGTTTACTCGGCGGCTTTGCGGCAGGTGCGCGACCCGCAACTGGCCGAGGAAATCACGCAGGCTGTGTTCATCATTCTGGCGCGAAAGGCAGGGTCGCTGCACGAAAAGACCATTCTCACCGGCTGGCTTTATCGCACCGCCTGCTACGTCTCAAACGCGGCCCGCAAGAAGGAACAGCGCCGGCGCGCGCGCGAACAGGAAGCCTATATGCAATCCATACTTCAGAGTGACCAACCCGATGCCGTCTGGGAACAATTGTCCCCGCTCCTGGAGGAGGGAATGCTGCGGCTCGGCCAAACCGACCGCGACGCGCTGTTGCTGCGATTCTTTGAAGGCCGTACTCTGAGTGAAGTGGGCGCCGCCCTGGGCGCGAATGAAGATGCCGCTAAGAAACGGGTGAGCCGCGCTTTGGAAAAGCTGCATCGCTATTTTTCCAAATGCGGAGTGGTCTCGACATCGGCCATCACCGCAGGGGCGATTTCGGCCCATTCCGTTCAAGCCGCGCCGGTGGCGCTGACAAATTCCGTGACCGCCGTGGCGGTTGCCAAAGGCGCAACGGCCACCGGTTCCACTTTAACCCTCGTCAAGGGAGCATTGAAAATCATGGCCTGGACCAAGGCAAAAACAGCAATCATCGGCGGCGCTGCCGTTCTGCTCGGCGCAGGGGGCACCACCACTATCACCGTGATGGAAATGGCACACTACCGCGAGGAGGCCGTCTGGCGCCACATTACCGCCCCTGATACGCAGCAATTGGATACCGCGCCGCCCATTGTCTCCATCCGGCCGGCGAAACTCGACCAAGGATTCGGCACAGCATGGATCTCAAGGGCTTTAACAAGTTCAGATGGCATCAAACAGATGGCATTTAACAAGTCCGTGGGCAGGCTTTTGCAGAACGCGTATCAAATACGGGAGCCGCGCATTATTTATTCTGGGAAGCTGCCGACGGGCACATATGACTACATTGTGAGCCTCCCTGACCACCAACTGAAAGCGTTGCAGGCCGCGATTACGGAAAAATTCGGCCTGGTGGGAAGAAAGGAAATGCGTGACGCAGACGTTTTGATTCTCAAGGTGGCAAAACAGAATGCTCTGGGGCTCAAACCCGCCGCAGACCCAAGTTCAGTCAATCTCAACGACACTTCCGCGGGACGATTCGAAATAAGAAACGAACCCGTTTCCAACCTGGCATTTTCCCTCGAACAATATTTGAAAACGCCCGTAATTGATCAGACCGGCCTCACCGGCAGGTATGACGCTGATCTCACATGGAACGCGAGCGAACAGAACTACAACTCCGAAGGATTGAAGCAAGCCGCTTTGGACCAACTCGGTTTGGAATTAATCCCGGACCATCAGACCATCGAAATGCTGGTGGTGGAAAAGGTCAAATAATTGCACCTTTTCAGCTTGGATTGGGATAAATTAATTAAACAGTTATGAAGACGAAATCGAGGCGGGCGTTTACCTTGGTTGAACTGCTGGTCGTTATCGCGATTATTGGTATTCTCGCCGCCCTGCTGCTGCCGGTATTGTCCAGGGTCAGACAAAAGACCCAGGGAGTTTACTGCTTGAACAATGGCAAACAGATGATCTACGCGCTGTCGCTCTACTCGGCCGAGAACAATGATTTCTTTCCTCCCAACCCTGACGATGGGAACACCGTTCAGGGTCATAATTGGTGCGGCGGTCATGCCGGGGTGGGCCAACCCCAGGAATTCAATCCCGACGTGCTAAAGGACCCCAACCGGTGTTTGGTGGCTCCCTATTTGAAGGGCAATGTCTCCGTGTTTCACTGTCCCGGAGATAAACGCATGGGGCGCTATCAGGGCAGCAATCCCGCTCTGCTTGGCCAGATTGTGCCGGCGGCCCGAACTTTCTCCATGAGCCAGGCCGTCGGCACGATTTGTCCGGGGTTCGATTCCGGCGCTGCGACAGGAACGTGGATGCCGCATCGCGGCGTCCCGAATCTGCCGGTCAATGGCCCCTGGTTGGACAATACCTATCATCATATCCGAAATACACCCTGGTTCACTTATGACAAATTCTCCACCATCCGCGCCCCGGGGCCGGCCATGCTGTGGGTCCTGGTGGATGAGGATGTGACCGGCCTCAATGATGCGGCCTTTGGCTTTGGTATGGAAAAGGCTGTTTGGGTTGACGCTCCGGGGACCTACCATAATGGGGGCTGCGGGTTTGCCTTTGCGGATGGCCATTCTGAATCCCACCGCTGGCTCAGTTCCAGTCCGAAAAAGGGCAATCGGTCTCCGGTGGTCGGCGCGCAGGACCTGAAGGACTGGCTTTGGATGCGGGACCGCACGTCGGCGCAGGCGAGTGGCATTATGCCGCCGCCGCAGTAGTGGCAAGACGCGGCGTGAGGAAAACGGGATCGTCAGAAAGAATTGAAAATGCGGCTTAACAAATCGCCGGAGCCAGCCGTTGTTGGCGCTGTTAGCTCCGCTGTCGCGGTTGGCGTCGCGAGTCGACGGTGGCTCACCCTACGTTAGGCTGCTTGCGAGCGTTATGCCACACGCACTTATAGTTTTGTTTGCGAGCGTCGCGCTTGTTGCATATTTCGATTTTGCGACGGAGGCATCGTGGATTACTAAAGTGGTAGTTTCTGGCCTTTTTGTTTTTGGCTTCGCGTCATGTTTCGGCTGGATAGCCGTTAATTCGCTCGTCGGACTTTTTCTGCTTATCGCGTTGAGCATCTTTATTATTTTCATAAGAGTTAGCAGGACTGTCCGCCGCAGAAGGCTTCATCCTGCGCGGCGGCGGCGAATTCGGCGCTGGCCTTTTGGCCGCACGGCTGCTGGCACAGGGCGATTTTGGTGCGGGGGTAGTAGAAGGTACGCTCGCCGCGTTGGATGGTTTTCCCGCAAGGGCATTTGGAGGCAAAGCGCGCGGTGAGCCAGCGCGGGTCGCCGGAGTATTGTGGCATAGGTTTATCGTTGGTTGCGGATTAGAGGGAGTCGGAAGCTTCGGCGCAGTCGGGGCAGAGGGTCTCGCCGCCGCGCTCGACGGCCTCGGCGATGGCGATGCACTGGCGGCAATTATCGCAGTCGGTGACCGGCAGGTTGAGGGCCAGGCGGAGGTCGCCAATAATGTCGGAGACATCAGCGAAGTCGTCCCGGACGACGGCACAGAGCATGTCATGGGCGCGGAGGAGGAGTTCCGGAGCGGCGCAGAAAAGCGTTGCCAGTTCACGCTCTTGGTCGTTTGGCCCGTGGGTGGTGACAATCGTTGCGACCGGGGTTTGGCCATCGAAGAGGGTGAGGCAGTCCGGGGCGGCCTCGCACGGGGTTTGTCTGAAGGTCAAGTTCATAGGGTGGATTATCCGTGAACGGCTGCCACAGCCTGCCACCGCCGTCGCCAAGGCGGTGGGGCGGGCGCAAGCGTGATCGGTTGAGGATTGAGAGACGGGGGTTGCGGGAAAGGAATTGGAACTGGGGACGGGAGGACTTCCGGGGGACGTTGGGCCATGAAAGCGCTCCAGGCCTGCCGCCAGTTGGCAAAGTGCAGGTGGGTTTCGCAGAAGGTGGTGAAGTCGCGGCGGATGTCCTCAGCGCGCGCCAGATTGCGCTGGTAATCGCCCGGCTGTTGGTCCGGACCACCGTAGAGGAAGGCGAGTGATTCGGGGGTGACTTCCGCCAACCCGTGCAGCAGTGGCGGCGGTTTGGGGGACCGCTTTGGCTTGGCTGACGGCGCGGGCGGCTCCGGCATTGCCGTCTCGGGGGAGAGCTGGCGCAAGGCATCGTGGCGTTCCATAAAAGAGAAAAGGCGGGCGATAAAGCCCGCCTTGGGTTGGTTCCGAGGTGGATTACTGCACTTCGACCGTGACTTTGAGGTTTTGGGTCGCGCCGGCGAACCACTTCTGGACGTAGAGCGTGCCCACGATGGGGGCCTGGCCCTGGGTTTGGACCTCGGCGAATTTCACGGTGTTTTTGGTGTCCTTTTCACGAGCGAAGAGGACGGTTTTGGATTTTTCAGGCATAGGTATGCATGTTTTGGTTTTGGTCTGCTGCTGCCCCGCCGCACGCGCGGCGGGAAATTGGATGGAGTCGGAAGGGGTTAGCCATAGAAGTAGCCCAGGGTCCGGAGCGAGACAAAATCCTCCTGCCGGTCTGGGCTGGGCTGCCCCAGGATGATGTGGTCGAGCACTTCAATCTTGAGCAACTGCCCAGCCCGGATGAGGTCCCGGGTGACTTTGATGTCCGCTTCGCTCGGCGTTGGGTCCCCGGAATGGTGGCAATGCGCCAGGATGATTGCCGCGGAGGCGGCGATGATAGCGGGCCGAAACACTTCACGGGGATGGACCAGGATGGTGTCCAGCGTGCCGGTGGAAATGAGCACATGACCTTGAATCTTCCGGCGTGTGTTCACCAGCAGGGTGACAAAGCATTCCACGTCGGGATTGAAATAGGGATGGGTGGGCACGTGCGCCCGCCAATAGGCAGCGGCTTTGTCCGGCGTGTCGCAAAGCTGCATGTCGGCGGGAGTCGGACACTCGCGCATGGACTGGACCTTGAATTCCTTGGGGTTGAACTCGAGGTTGGGTTTGCGCCGCTTGCGCGGCACGTCCAGCAAGGGGAGTTGATGAGGATACACGATAATCCTTTCCTTTGGTAGAGTGTTGATTTCACTGAAGGCATTGCGGAGCGAACGGCTCTGGGGGGCTTTGACCTCATCGGAATCCGCAACCGTAACCTTTGCCTGGTGTTCCGTTAGTAACCTGTCGAGCGCGTGCTGGAGTGTTTCCGCACGCTGCGGCCCGTGAAGAAAGACCGAAACCGAACCTATGAAATCAATGCCTCACCTTGCCATCGTCATTGCAGCGGCAGCCGGGTTGGCTCAATCGCCGGTGATGGCTGCCGAATCCACCAACCGCGCCACTGGCCCGGCGGCCCCAGGCTCCGCGCACTCGCTGCGAGTGGAAGTCAATCCGCGCGTGGAACTCTTGAGCCTCATCTTTCGCCTGGCGGGCAACCCGGAGTACAGCGAGGGGAGGGTGAAATCCTACGCCGAGGACGCGGAGAAGCAGTTTGGGAAATATCGCAGCCATGCGGTAATCAAGCTGGCACATAAGCTGCGTGACACCCGCGGCGTTTCCTATGATGCCGTCATGAGCATGGCGATCCATTTGACCGATGCCGAGCACGTCAAGCTCAAGCTCCCGCTCGAACCCTGGCCTGAGGGCCTGGACCAACGCTGGACTGCTCCCGAGGTGAGCAATTTCTTGGCGGCGGCGCAGCATTTTGTCAAAGACAGTTCGTTCCAGCAGTTCATCGAGCAGCACCGTCCGCTCTACCAAACTACGGCGGCGCGAATGCAGACACTCATTGAGAAAGAAGCCCACCTCAAGTGGTTCGACGGCTATTTTGGCAAGCGGCCGCACGCCAGCTTCACCGTCGTGCCGGGATTACTCGGTGGCGGCGGGGGGTCCTATGGCCCGCATTTCCGGGCGGCGGACGGCCACGAAGAACTCTATTGCGTTCTCGGCGTGTGGCAAACCGATAAGCAGGGCATGCCCGAATTTACGCTCAACACGCTGCCCATTGTCGTCCATGAGTTTTGCCATTCCTATGCCAATCCAATTATCGAGCGCCACCTGGCCGAACTTCAGGCGTCAGGCGATGCCCTCTTCGAGCACGTTGCCGGGCAGATTCGCTCCTACTCCCGGGGGGCCTATGGCAACGGACAGACGTTGTTGAAAGAGTCACTCGCCCGTGTCTGTGTCATCCGTTATCAGCGCCAGTATGAAGGGGAGGAGGCCGCCCGGCGCGCCATTCAGGCGGAGAAACGGAACGGCTTTCTCTGGATGCCGGAGATGTCGGACCTGCTGGGTGAGTATGAGGCGCACCGCGAGCAGTATCCAACGCTGGAGGAGTTCTCGCCGCGCCTGGTCACCTTCTTTGCCGAGACGGCGAAGAAGTTTCCCAAGACGCAGACTGCCAAGGCGCGGACTGATTTGGCCGGCAAGCGGCCCAAAGTCGTTTCCATGATTCCCGCCAACGGGGCGCAAGACGTTGATCCAGGCTTGACCGCCATCCAGGTGGTCTTTGATCGGCCTATGGCCGACAAGTCCTGGTCATTTGTGGGCGATGGTGGCCCTCATTGTCCCGAACCCACCGGCAAAGGCGTCCATTATGACGCCCAACGCAAGGTCTGGACCGCGCCGGTCAGGCTCAAGCCGGATTGCTCTTACGAATTCATGCTCAACTCCGAAACTTGCCAAGGCTTCCGCAGCGAGGAGGGCGTGCCGCTTGAGCCGGTCTCCGTGGTCTTCAAGACCGCCAGCCAAAAAGGGACCGGGCAGACGAAATAGAAACCTTCAGGTCTTTTTTGGCTTTAGACTGCCCGACAATGGCCTGAATGGGAGGCGCCACGCCAATCAGCCCGGCCCAGTGGCGGAGTAGTCAATTTTCCTGGCGTAGTTGAAATTGGTAGGCGTCCAGGCGCTGCTGCGTCGCGGCGATTTGGCGGTTCAAAGTCTCCAGGCCAGCCAAGAGGCTTTGGCGCAGTTCCTCGGTGCAATCGTCGAGGGCGTTGAGCATTTCGGCCTTTTGCCGGGTCAGCCCGGCCAACCGGCGCTGCATGGCGGCAATGGCCTCTTGGGGGGTGCCGTAGCGCATCGCTTTACCATGACCTTCTTCCTCCATGAGTTCCAAGTCCTCGGCACTGAGTTGAAATTGCGGCGGCAGGTCGGCGAAGCTGTCGGCCAGGCGTTTGCATTCCGCCGGCGTCAGCGGCCGGTCGATGCCGGGGATAGGCTCAGGCGGTTCCTGGTTTTCCATGCGCCAAAGCTAAGTCCCCTGGCCAGCCCCGGCAAGCAGAAGGAGGGAAAAGCCCGCAGGGAGCACCGGCGTCATGCGGTGAGCGCCCTGGACCGTCGCCCGGGACCCGATTCTGGCCGCCCGCAGTGGACGGCGCAGAAAGAGGCCCAATGCCCGGCGGTCCTCCTCGGTAAGGCGGCTGCGCCGTGGCCGGCGGTTTAATTCCCTCCGATGCTCGCGGCAATGGATGCAGGAGGACCCGAGGCAATGGGGACAAGTGGTCATAAGGAAAATCCTTTCCGGTCGAAATCTCTTTTGGCACGCTGGAGGCGGCGCAGGAAGCGGTTCATGCGGCAGCAGAGGCATTCGGCGCAACGGCAGCGAAGCCCGGTCAGGCACATGGCCTGCGTTCGGTGGGGATCAATGCTGCGATGATAGCGGACGAGCTTTGCCAACATGGAATGACTCCTTTCATTAAACCGCACTCCGAATCGGAGTGCGCCGGGTTTGGGCCGTTTCCAGGTGGCGCCCGTTTCCGGGCGCAACCTTTCCAACCGCGTTTCCGGGGCACGGCAGCACAAAATGCGCTGGCCGTGCCCCGCACCGGAAACACGGGTTCCATCGGTTAGACGCGAAAATAAAAAAAGGCCGGACCCTGTGGGGTACAGGGTCCGGCCAGGCGGGCGCGGCGTTTAGGCCGCGAGGGTGGCGGGCGTTGCGGCGGGCGGTTCGGTCTTCACTTCAAGGTGTGGAGCGACCCCCAGCTTGACGGCTTTCTCGTATTTCTCCATCCAGCCGTTGAGGGTGTCGTCGGATACGCCGCTTTCGGCCCAGGTATCGCCCAGGCGAATCGTGTCGCAGAACAGCTCGTAGGCGTCTTTTTCCGGCAGTTTCCCGGCGTCCTTGATGGCCGCTTTCAGAAACTCGATGGCGCGGCCTACCGTCAGCGAGACAGCACCGTCGCCCGTTTCCGGCTCGCTCTTCTGACGTGAGCGGATTTCCTTGATCTTCTTCAAGGCGTCACCGGGCTTGGACAGCGCGTTGACGAGGTCCAGGACTTCGTCGGACGTTTTCCAGGCGTCCCCGTGCTCTTTCATCGCCGCTTTAACGATGGCGTTGGCCTTTTCCAGCCAATCCCCACCGCTGCCGCGTCAAAGCACTCTTCGGACAGCAGGGGCTTTCCGCTGGCGTCGAGCGTCAGCACGAGCGCGTTGAAGAGCGACGCTATCGCTTCCACCCGTCCGGGGAGCAAGCCGCCGGCGTTCTGTTCAAAGTATTTCTTGAACGTGGTGTCCGGCGGAATCTCCCGTTTGTTCAAGTGGTCCACGTAGGCGCGTTTGAGCGCGGCCACGCATTTGGCGTTGAACTGGAGGGAGGCGGTGAACGCGTCCTTGGCCTTTTCGATGGCCCGGTCCACGCGCACGATTTTCTGCAAGTGCGTGGCCAGGTCGCCGAGGGGCAAAGCGGCGAGTTCCGCAAACGTGAGTTTCTTGGTCTCCGCCTTTTGAGGGGCGGGTGTATTAGCCTTTACAGGCATAGTGTTTCCTTTGGTGCTGGACGCTAACGCGCGTCCGTTGCGTTTCAGCCGGGACTGGCCGCAACAGCGCGGCCCTTTCCGGCGAAACTGGCGTGGGGAAACACGTCCACAAACTCACAAATCAGCAAAGCGGAGGGTGCGTTTCAACGCGCGTTTCACGTTGAACTGCCGCGCCATCGGCTTTACTGAACTTGCGCTGGCCGCACTCCGATTCGGAGTGCGACCGGCCTTTCGCAACGGCCCGTTTCTGCCGTTCTGCGATGGCCCGATTCCCGGTGATACCGATTTTTCGCCGGTAACGAGACCGTAAGAGGGACGCCTGACGGCGAACGCCAGGCGTCATGCGTTGAGGTGGGATCGTGGTAGGACTGTCCCAAAACAGGACATCAGGGGACTGAGAGGCGTGCAACTGCACGCTTGCTCCTCAGATTTGCGCCGCGCACTTTTGCGCCTGCGCACTCTGACACTATATAGCGCCCCGCTACGCAGAAACTTAGCACATTTTGGGTTGGCGCTCTTCGCCCAATGTTTTCGGCCCTTCCGTTGGTATGCCAAGGCAAAAAAATGCGCCTGGCGTGACGCCAGGCGCAAGAATGCTCAGGCTAGACTATTGGACGATGGAAACTTGGTCCGCTTTGCCGCAAGTTGAATTGCACCCGCAAGCCCAGACGCCGCGCACCTTCCATCAGCCGATCCCCTGCCCTGACTACGCCCCCCGCCCCGCTGGCTCGACTGGACTTAAACCCCGCCGCTTGCGCGGCCTTATCCACGCTGACGCCATGCAGCAGTTGCACTGCCGCCCGGTGGAGCTTGTCTATTAGTTCACCCCGCTTGCCCCGCCCCCCGCGCAGCTTGAGCGTCTCAACCCGACGCGCCAGCAAATCGCCGCGCTTGGCTCGCGCCCGCTCGAATAAGAGGCGGCTGGCCCGATCTTGCCTTGAACCATCCCCGACCAGTTGCGGCAACGGCAGCATAGACCCGGTGAGACTGTCCCAGCACTCGGCCCCGCCCTCCTCGCCCCGCCACTCCTCGATGGACTCGCCCAACATATCCCTGGAGACCGACGCCACGACCGCCCGCCAGCAAACCCCCGCCGCGCCGTATTGGCCCCCGTCCAACTCCTGCCCATTGCGCCAGGCGACCACCGCCGCCGCCCCAGCCCCGACCGCCTCAGAGACAGACGTATCCGACATGGCACGCCCGTCTTTGGCCGTGCTGGCTTGCAGCTTG
>Ga0187860_1001505_pt1 | contig 20475 bp, 17 predicted proteins | sample June2016WEW_10_4_FD_132981 | JGI IMG/M metagenome (GOLD analysis project Ga0187860, IMG submission 132981) | Peatland microbial communities from SPRUCE experiment site at the Marcell Experimental Forest, Minnesota, USA - June2016WEW_10_40 | ecosystem: Environmental > Terrestrial > Soil >...
CTATTTTGGGGTTGTAAGCACCTACATTCATTTGAATCCGGCGCGGGCCAAACTGATCCGGATTGGAAAGGAATCGCTGGCGCGTTATCCGTGGAGCAGCTACCCGGCGTATGTATGTGAAGGGGGGAGGTTATCCAGCGGAGTGGCTGCAGACCGGGCGTGTGATGGGCAGTCTGGGATTCAAACCCAAGGAGGTGGATGAGCGCGTTGCCCTTGAAAATAAATGCCTCGGCAGACTGAGGAATCCTTTAAAGCGAGCACTCTTCCGGCTCGTCCTGCAGCGCGCGCAGAAAGGCGGCCAGTTCCGGGAGAATCTCAAGAGCGAAATGATCCGGTGGCTTACGTTTCTGCGCTGCTTTCTGCTGGAGTTGGGCCGGCGCCTGGCGGCGCGCGGGCGGCTTGCGGATGAGAACGATATCTTTTTTCTGGAAATCGAGGAACTGCAGAGCGGCTCTTTGTGGGATCCGGGGACAGATCTGCGCGCGCTCGTCGCCGGGCGGCGGGAGCTGTACGAGCAAAATCTGAAAATAACTCCACCCGCCGTGATCGTCGGCCGGTTTGATCCGCGCGCTTTCGTGCCCGACGCGGTGGATCGGGGGACGAAGGTGTTTCATGGCCTCGGCGTGAGCGCGGGCACCGCGACCGGTCGCGCGCGCGTGATCCTGCGGTCGGACGCCAATGAACGCGTGCAGCCAGGAGAGATCCTCGTTGCTCCGTTCACCGATCCGGGCTGGACGCCTTATTTTGTTGCGGCTGCCGGGATCGTGATGGACCTGGGCGGCATGCTGAGCCACGGCAGCATCGTCGCACGCGAATACGGGATACCGGCCGTGGTCAACGTGGGGCCTGCCACACAAATCATTCAGACCGGCCAGTGGCTCGAAGTGGATGCGGATCGGGGTGTGGTAACGGTGCTCGACGCGGCGCCGGAGACACCGGCAGAGATCGGAAGCGCAGTCCTGCCTTGTCAGGGTTGAACTCAACCCGCGCCGGCTGTCTTTGGGCGGGAATGAAGTCCAGTTCTTTCAGGAATCGGGGTGCTGCCTCCAGCCCAGGGATCGGGGGCAGTCGCAGGGCGGCAACCTGACTGGCCGACCAATCAATGAGTTTGGCTAAAGGCGCAATCACGTGTTGGTCACTAAGAGATTTCGTGGCGAACTGTGTTTTCCTTTTTTGGTTGGCCCCGAAAGAAAAGCATGCTCGGATATCCTGGAAGAACCGGCGCCGCTCAAGCCCGCCAAACACTTTTGACCCGGCGGAAGAACAATTCTCCCTGAGATGCGAATCCAAGAACTCCGACTGGTGTTTCCAAAATCAGGACCCGATTAGAAAGCGGGCAGTGGGTCAGTTTGAAATTATTGGAATCCCGATTCGTTCTGTGAACCGGAATTATTTACTGACAAGTTCCGCTTTGGCGGGAGCGGTTGGAGATTTGTCAGGAATGAAGGTAAAGGTATTGAGCATTACCGCTGGCCACGGACCGCGAGAGGTAATGTTGTAAACCAACTCTCGGATTGCTCCGAATAATACTGCCAACCCATTCGATTCAACCAGAGTGTCGATTTTGTCGTCTGGCCAGACAGGAAGAACATGAAATAAACCAATTGCCTGAACTTCCCCCGTATATGTGGCCTTCTTTTCCGGCGGCGAAGTCAGTTTAACCAGAAGGCTGACTTGAAACCTTCTAAGATTATCAGGGGCTCTGCCAATTTCAATTTGGCAACCGATGAGATTTGGCGTTCCGATCTCTCCATCCGGGTGGGTCGTGATCTCCACCTTTGAGAAGAAATATCTCTCAAGCTGCAGCGGGGACGGGTTCATAATTGAGGTACTTCATTGGTGGAAAGAATCTTTGGATGCTGCTAAATTCGACCGGGTTCCAAACTTCAAATGGTTCGGGCCTTTGGACCACGAAAACATCACACCAAAAGGTCTTTGCCTCCAACGGCTGGAGATGGCTCAGATACTTGCAATCAAGTGCGATCGCGATGCGAACCATCGTTGCCAATTCAAAGTTGTTTCGACCACTGAGAAGTCGAGTGACCATGCCTGGGCTAACCTCCAGTCTGGATGCCAGTTCGCTCTTGGACACGCCACGATTTTTCATTCGAGAGAAGATGTCATTGGTGAACTCAAGTTTGGCTCGTTCGATCCAATAACCAGATCGCTGTTCCGCCTGCTCAAAGAACTGCTCAAATGAGTCAAATTCCTGAAATGGCTTTTTTTCCTGGTCCAACATGGGTCAGTGTGTTGTGTTGTTTAGCGACAAAATAGTCACGCATCATCCGTTGTCCGAGTTCTATCTCAGACTTCGGGGCCTTCTGGGCATCTTTGACATAGCCATGCGTGCATACGATCAATCCTCCATCATCCCAAAAGCAGATCAGGCGCAACCCCTGAGAGCTCTTAAACTCATATAGTCCATTGCTGCCATGCAGTTTCTTAAACTTTGTCTGATCATGAGGCGGCCCGTTCTCACACGTGTCCGTCAGAATCGCACCAAGTTTTTCCATTTCCTCTTGCCACGCACGCGCCTGTTCTTGAAAAAACGCCAATGTCTTGCATGGATCATGCCCGCCGTCTTCCGCCTCGGTAGCTATCGCCACGATTCTGTGGCGAGCCCCAATGCGTATGGGCAAGGTCTTCATCGGTATAGTTTACCTAAAAGTGAAGTGTTTCAAGGCGAAAATTCCATTTTCCATATAAGCTCTTTAATGGCAATAGCTTATTTTCATACCGCCAGTGAGACAAGTTCTCCCAAACTCCAGACATGATCCGTGATACCAGCTTCCATTGCAGGCGTCACGCGCAAAGTCTGGTGAATCCGGCAAAAGTTGTAATACATGAAATACAGGGCCAAAGCGTGTTCGTGGTTTTCCAATTTCTTTGAAAAGGCGTTCGTGAGCCGGGTGAACCGACGCATCCCCATCCGCATCGAAAGGTTGTGGCGCTCGGTGTGGCTGGTTGAGATGTGCCGCTTGTCAGGCATCCCGGAGATCACAGTTTTGCGCGCTCCCATGCACTGCGCTGGGCTGTAGCGGACTTCCGCCGGTTTGTTGCGCATGTCCGGGGTCCCGTAAATCTTCACCAGCATGGCAAAATCAATCTCACTTCCGAAGGCGTCTTCGACTGCTTGGATGTAGGGCCGATATCCATCGCTCGTCATTTGAATGCGACTGGCAAGACGCGCTGCGAGATCGTGCATGAAGTGATACGCGCTGCTTGCGCTGCGATCTCCAACGAACCAGCAGGGAATTAATTTTGTTTCCGAATCCAGAGCCGTCCATGTCCAGACATCACCCCAGCCCTGTTTCTTTTTATCGGGGCTGGCGTTCTTCTCTTTTGCGCCGCAAAAACTCCAAATTTCATCACATTGAATCCTTCTGCAGTTGAGATTGCGGAACGTCTTGTCTTGGTACTCGCTGCAGGCCCGCCCGAGCTCAACCAGAAGTTTTGTGACAGTATTCTTGGAAGCGCCGGTCATCCTGACCGTGGCGCGAATGCTGTTTCCTTCCACCAAACAAACCACAATCCGCGCTCTATCTGCAGTTGCCAATCTGTTCATGGGAGAAGTCTCACAAAATCCAGCACGCATAGCAAGCATAATCTATAAATAATTTGACATGCGTGCTGGACATGCGTTATTGTTTCGGCATGCCTGAAGATAATTCAAACAACGCCGGTCAGCCGGATGCCGATTCCATTCAATCAAAAGGTGGCAAGGCCCGAGCTGAGAAACTAACTGCAGATGAGAAAACCCAGATTGCCCAGACTGCTGCTGCAGCCAGATGGGCGGTGCCGAAGGCGACTCACTCCGGGGCGCTGAAGATTGGCGATATGTCATTCCCCTGTTCCGTTCTTGAAGACGGAACCCGCATTATCACTCAAACGGACTTCATGTCGCAAATGGGCATGTACTACAGCGGGTGGGTGGCGAAGAACAAACCTGACAAAACCGACAACCAGTCGGTCGCCGGACTGCCGCACTTCTTGGAATTTAAGACGCTGCAGCCGTTCATTGCAAAACACCTTGGGGAGCTGCAGTCGATTGTTGTGAAGTACCGCACGGAGGGCGGAACCCTCGCGCACGGCATCAAGGCCGAAATCATCCCGAAGATTTGTGAAATCTGGCTGGATGCCGAAGAGGTGGGCGGCCTCGGGAAGCGCCAGAAGGAGATTGCCAAGAAAGCCAAAATCCTCATCCGGGCCTTGGCGCATGTCGGCATCGTCGCGCTGGTTGACGAAGCAACGGGGTATCAGGAAATTCGGAACAAGGAAGCCCTGCAGGCGTTGCTGGATGCGTTCCTGATGAAGGAACTGGCCGCGTGGGCCAAGCGGTTTCCAGATGAGTTTTACAAGGAAATTTTCCGCCTGCGCGGATGGGAATGGAAAAAGGTTTCAGTCAAACGGCCCATCCTCGTCGGCAAACTCACTAATGACATCGTTTACCAACGCCTCATCCCCGGTATTCTGGAAGAACTGCAGCAGCGCAATCCCAGGGACGAAAGAGGTCGCAGAAAATCCACACACCACCAATGGCTCACTGAGGATGTTGGCCACCCGGCACTCGCACAGCACCTCCATGCGGTGATAGGTCTTATGAGGGCGTCAAATAACTGGCAGCAATTCCACGACTTGCTGGACAAGGCTTTCCCCAAGCGCGGGGACAGCCTGCAGTTGGAGTTTATCGACGTTTAAGCGGCTTTGTCCCGGTGGCCCGTTCCACGACTGAGAGCGCGATTTGTGAAAAGTCGCGCTTTTCTTTTGCCGGTTTCCGTTTCGCCTTTTTCGTGGTCTTTTTTGCCATGCCGAACACTGGCACACTCGACCTGCAGAAGAAACTAAAAACCAAACTGACCCACTACCAGAAAGCGGGCGGGTGAGAACGAGAGAGCAAAGACCGGAAGCCGACGCAAAAAGACCTGAAGGCGGGGCAACTTGATGCAAGTGACTGTCCCGCAATTGGACAGGCGTCGGGTATAGACCCTATTTCTTCGGGCTTTAGAAGCGGCAGAATTGCTGCTATGTTAGACGGGTGGCATGTGGCGTGAATTGTTGATGAAAATTCCAGCTGATCGACATCACACAATCGGTGCTTGCAATCGACAACTCATGAGCTTTTAATGCGAAGAAACAAGCATATGGCACGGTTCCTTTCACGTTGGTTTGGACGGCGGCCGCCGGACAGCGAGTCGCAAGGGGTTCTCATGATCGAGCAGGCGTTTTACGAAAAATCGCTGCCTGACTTGCTCAAGGAACACAGGGGTGAGTATGTGGTGATTGCAGAGCGCTCGATACTTGGTTATGCTGAGAACTATTCCGATGCTCTGCGTGTAGGATACCGATCTTGCGGAGTCAAGAAGCCGTTTTTAGTTGACGTTGTGGAACCGCTTGAGAGTACGTCGAGGAAGGATTCGATTCTGTTCACCAGGCTGGAATGCACAAACTGACCCGAAGCATTCACGATGTACTTGGGCCGGTAATTGATGCCATAATCTGTGTGACAGAAGCACGGTCAGACGCTCTGGCCAAGGCAAGGATCGTAACGCCGGGAAGAATCGAGGGCCTGTTGGCATTGGTAGACACCGGATCTGATACAGTTGCTATTGACAGCGTCTACGCAAGGCAACTGGACCTTCCCGTTCACAGCCCGATGCGATTTAAGGCTGTGGATGAGTACAAATGGCGATTTAAGTGTGAAGTTGGCGTAATCCTAATCTGTAACGACGGGAAATTGTTGTTTGACACTCCCTGCTATTGTTTCGACGCCCTAAAAAAGCGAACTGGTGTTGATCTCATCATCGGGCGAGACGTCCTCAGCAGATTCAGGCTTGATTACGATGGACCCCAGCAAAATTTCGCACTTTGCTACGAGGGGAATTCCTGAACGCGGCCTCCGACTGTGCGGGATTACTGTGACTGCCCGCTGCTGGGACTCTTGCCGGCGGATCAGGCATGAGGCCGTGCGCCTATTGGCCTGCGGGGTTGCGATCTGCGAAGGGGGGAAGTGAACGCTCATAAAAAAGGCTGGCGGCCAATCTGACCGCCAGCTCGCCGGAGTTTTACCCGGTGGGCTATTGCGCGATCCAGGCGAAGGCCTGTTGCGCCACGAAGCTCAATTCGCCGTCCGATCGGAACCACCATGCCCAGTGTTGCAAAGCCGACGCTGTCAGTTCATCAAAACCACCCAGCCGATCAATCCGGCCAGTGCTGCCAGCGTCACGGGAACGCCCAGGAGGGCGAAGTCGCGGAAGGAAATACGGACGCCCAACGCGCGCGCCTGCTGCACGACGATGATGTTGGAGACGCTGCCGACGATCATCAGGCTGCCGCCAAAGCTGTTGGCCAGCGCGAGGACGTAGGCCGTGGCCGGCTGGGACAGGTTGACAACCTTGAGCAGCAACATGACCGCCGCGGAGTTGTTGATCAGGTTGGACAACGCCGCGGTGGCCAGCGCCAGATTCTGCGGCACGTTGAGGCTGAAGCCGCTGTGCGCCAGCCAGCGCACGGCTTGGTCGCCATAACCCGTGGATTGAAACGCGCCCGTGACCGCAAACAATCCCATGAAGAGCACAAGAATCGGCCACTCCACCAATCCCAGCAGTTCGTCCGTGTGGAACTTCCGGCTGGCCAGATGAATGCCGGCCGCGGCAAGAGCGATGATTTCCTTGGGAACCGGCGCAAAAAACAGTCCGACCACCACGACCAGAATGACCAGTCCTTTGATCGTGTGCGCGCGGTTGAAAGGATAAGCCTGGCCGGCCCGTTCATTCTGAGCCGATAACGCAGACTGAAGGTTTTTCCGCGACAGCATCCAGATGATTCCGTAAGCGCTGCCCAGGGCGAAAAGGACCGGAACACAACTCCAGAGCATGTAACTGCCAAAGTTAAGACGGGCGACGGCGCCAATCATCATGTCCTGCGGATTGCCGATCAGTGTGGCCGCCGCGCCGATATTGCTCGCGATAGCCAGCGCGATCAGGAACGGAACGGGATTGATTTGTTTGCGAAGCAGCGCCGCGCCGACGATTGGCGTGAAGACCAGGCAAACAATGTCGTGGTTCAGGAACGCCGACATCCCGCCGGTCACCGCCATCAACACCAGCAAAAACCGCGCGGGATGACCGAGCCGCGCGGAAATGCCGTTCGCCACCTTGTCATAAAAGCCGGACAACCGGAGCTGCGCCGAGATGACAAAGAAACCGAACAGCAACAGAACCGTCGGCCAGTTGACGTAAGAAATGACCTCGGCAGTGGTGACGCCGCCAAAGAGCATCATCGCAATCGCCCCCAGCAAAACAATGCCCACACGATTGAGCTTCAGACCCGGCACGTGCCCCATCGCGATGCCAAGGTAAGTGATGGCAAAGACCGACAGGATGACCGATTGGGGATGGACCTCGACGGCGGCGATGGCAAGCAGCGCTGTCATGCGGCGGTATTCTCCGGAAACGGTTTCGACCGCGCAACCATGAACTCCGGAACCTCCGCCCGCGTGAACGGGCGGTTCTGGCAAAAAACAATCCGGTCGGGACAGTTCCCCAACGTCACCCGAGCAGCTCGCCGGCTTCGCGCATCAGGCGCCCGATCGGCAGGCGATTCGGGCAAGCGCGCTCCGCGGCGGAATAATCCAGCGCGGCCAGCCGCCGTCGAACGCTTTCCGGAATCCCGGCGAAGGTCTCGCGCGCCAGCCGGACATCATCGTAACCATGGTGATACATCAGGGAGCGCATGACGTCCACGACGGGCACAGCGCGGCCCAGCGCGGCCTCGCACCGGTGCGCGCAGCCGGCGCAATAGCCGGAGCTGGTCTCCTGCGCGTAGAGCCGCAGCGCCGCATGATCGGCATTCGTGAGTTTTGTTTTATCGAGCGCCGCCGCGACATTCGCCGCCAGGAGGGTCACGTTCGGCATTTGCGAACAGATGCTGGCAATTTGCGGGTTTTCCCACACCGCTTTCAGCCGCGCCTGGTGTTCGCTGAACCCGCGCTTCACGAAGTGGCCGCCCAGTTTCAGGTCCGCTTCGTTTTCCAGATTGAACGACTCCTTGCTCTGCGTCTTCATCGCCGTCAACCCAATGCCCGCCTTCTCGCACGCGTCCACCGCCGCCTTCATCGCGTCCGTGTGCATGAGACGGCAATCGTACTTCAGCATGATCCCGTCGATCCACCCGGCTTTGGCCGCGGCCTGCAAACTGTTTTCCATGTCCCCGTGAGAGCTGAATCCGAAGAAACGGATTCTCCCGGAGGCCTTGGCTTTCTCGGCCCAGCCCTTCATTTCGTCCGTCAATTCGGCTCCGTCGCGGATGCCGTGCATGAAGAACAGGTCGATGTAATCGGTTTTCATGCGTTGCAGCGACAGGTCCAGCATGCTGTTCATCCGCTCGGGCGTGTGCTGGCCGCCGGCCTTGGTGACGAGGAAAATCCTTTTGCGCACGCCGGGATTTTTTTCAAGGAACATGCCGATGCCCTTCTCGCTGTTGCCATTCGTGTAGCCGTTGGCGGTGTCCCAATACGTCACGCCGAAATCCAGGGCGCGCTGGAGAACGAGCTGGTTGGTGGCAATATCGAAGATGCCGCCCAGCGCGAGCATGGAAACCTGGACGCCGGTTTTTCCGAACGGCCGGAGCGGCACCGTCGGCGGCGTCTCGGCGGACGCGGGCGCGGACACGGGGACGGTGTCGGTTTGAGCGGTGGCGCGGCTTGCGGCGAGGACGGATCCCACGCCGGCAACGCCGACGGATTTGATGAAGTTGCGTCGTGTTACATGTTGTTCGTTCATAATCGGTTTTCTGTTCGGGTTACCCGGCCCTTGGCGTGAGCGAGTGCCTCCGGGTTCTGGATTCATTTTCAGCCGTCACGCGGATCGCTCTCAACCCGCTGACGGGACATTCGTGCTGGCAAACCCCGCAACCAATGCAATGGTCCGGATCGATCACCGGTTTTTGCAGGCGCACCTCGATGACCGCGCGCGCGCCGGCCGCGGGTGATTCGGTCCAGGATGAGGCGGAGGCGATCGTGATCGAATCCGCGGAGCTTTCCGCGATCCGCCGCCGCTCCGGTTCCGGCGCGCTCTCGGGCCGGATGAAATAATCGCCGGTTGCCAGTTTCCCCGCGCGCCACGGAGCTCCGTCCAGGGTGACGCTCGTGGCCGTGGACGACTGGATCTTGCGGGTGCCATCCCGGATGATCTGGAATTCTTCGCGTAAAAAAATCGCCTTGGGACTGACCGGGCAATTTTCCTGGCAAACAATGCACGGCACATCCATGGCCCAGGGCAAACAGCGGCCGCGATCGACAAAGGCGGTGCCCAGGCGGACCGGACCGGCCGATGCGAACTCGCCGCGCCCGAGTTTCTCGTCCAGCGACAGCGGGCGGATGGCGGCGGTGGGGCAGACATTGCTGCACGCGATGCAATTGAGCTGGCAACCGCTGGTGCCGGCGCGAAAATTCAAGACGGGCGTCCAGAGTCCTTCGAGTCCGGCTTCGAGCAAGGCGGGTTGCAGGACGTTGGTCGGGCACACGCGCATGCACTGGCCGCACTTGAGGCAGCGGTCGAGAAATTCCTTTTCCGACAACGCGCCGGGGGGTCTGACGAGTCCGGAACTCCAGTTCTGATCCAGGTTTCCCGCGAGCCGGACGGCGGGAACCGCGGCGACGCCCGCGAACGCGGCCACGAAGAAGCCGCGCCGGGTGAGGCCGGGCGATTGGACTTCGCCGGCCGCCGAGCGTTGCGGTCCGTAGGTCATTTGCGCCTGGCGGCAGGCTTTCAGGCAATTCATGCAGAGGAGGCATTCGCTGGTCCGGATTTTGCCAAAGGGATCGCACGCGCCTTCGCAATTATTTTCGCACAGCTTGCACCCGCTGCAGTCGCCCTGGCGTTTGCCGACGCGCCAGGGCGTCCAGCGCGCGAGCACGCCGAACAGGGCGCCGAGCGGACAAATGAAGCGGCAATAGAATCGCGGAATCCAGAGGTTCAACAGGATGGCGGCGAAAAACACCAACGCGATCGAGCCGCCCGCGACAGTGACCCGATTGGAACCGCCGGCCGCGCCAACCGCGCTCAGCAAGACCAGGTTCACGGACCGGTGCATGAGCGGGATGGGATCCAGCAATCCGGTCTGCAAGGAGGAGGTTGTGGTGGAGAGCAGTCCGCCGGCAGCCGCGCACAGGAGTGCGGCAAGCAGATAATATTTCAGAACCTGCGCGCCGCGATATTGGTTGAGCGCCACCCGTTCGGCGTGTTTCCGCCGGCAACGTCCTGCCCAGCCGACAAATTGATGCAATGCGCCGAACGGGCAAACCCAGCCGCAGAAGAATCGGCCCAGGAGAATCGTCAAGGCGATTGTCAGCAGGGCCCAGATCAATCCGGCGTAGAGCGTCTTCGTCGTGAGCAGGGTTCCCAGCGCGACGAGTGGATCGAGCTGCAAGAACCAATCGATCGGCCAGCCGCGCAATTGATTCCAGCGTTCGCCCACGGTCGATACCACGCAAAACCAGAGGAACAGCAGGAGGAAGAAAACCTGCGTGACGCGGCGCACGTTCACGATGTTCATGGCTGCGCCTCGCGATCCCGGAGTTGCCGGTTCCAGCGCGGCATTGCACTGCAACCCCTAGGACACATTGTCCCTCCGCGGTTTCAAGGATTCGAAGTCCGCTGTGCCCAACCCGGCTGCGGCGGCCTTGGTGATGAACGGCAGGTCGGCGGCCGTTTTGCCCAGCAATGTCGCGCCGAACGCATCCGCCGCCACCTGGTCGGTGCTGACGATCATCGTGCGGGTGGCTTTCAGATCGTCCAGCGATCCGCCGGTCGGGCCGTTGGACATCATCGTGTTCGTGCCATCCAGGATGACGAGCGTGGGACGCATCATTTGAGCAAGCTCGAAAATGATCGTGTGAATGTCCTGGTGAAATACATTGCGCCGCCCGCCGAGCAGGCCGTACCAGTTCTTCATCGTCATCGAAGCACCGCTGCGATGATGGTCCTTGACCGGGGCGATGCCGATGAGCTTGGTGGCGCCGCGCAACGGCCCGAACAGCAGCGGCCAATCCCGGATCAGTTGTCCGCCGGCCAGCGTCGTCGGCCTGAACGCCGCCGCGTCGGGCAAGATTACCCGCGCCCCGGCGGCTTCCGCCGCCTGGGCGATGCCGGTGAGCGTAAAGCAGCTCGCGGGATCATTGATCGGATTGTCCGTGACGCTGACAGCGGCGGCCCCGGCGCGGAGGCAGAGTTTGATCACCTCGCCCACAAGCTCCGGATGGCTGGTGGCGCCGAGCGATGCGGGAGAAGCAAATGCGGCGTTGACCTTCAGCACGACCCGGTCGCCCGGCTTGATGAATTGCCCGATGCCGCCCAGGGCCTGGAGCGCGCGATTGACGGTTTTGACACGATCCGATCCTGTGACGATGCTGAGGTGGCGGCCGGCTCCGATGACCGAAAAATCAGGCACCGAAACCGTTTCAGCGGAGGCATTCGCCGGCGGCCCTTTCCGGTCGTGCAACAGGACACCGGCAGTCCCGACGGCAGCGATGGCCAGTCCCGCCTTCGTCGTGCGGACGATGAAATCGCGGCGGGTATTGTGGGCGGGCGGGTTCATTTGTTTTTCTCGGCAAGCCGCCCGTTCAGACGGCCGGCAAGTTCGACAGCGACCTCGATCGAGGGAGCCGAATGAACTCCCGCCACGAAGTTGCCTTTGCTGAACACCAGTTCGACGCCGCCCATGATCCCGACGGGTTTCGCCAGGCTCGAAGCCGGTGTGTCCAAGTCTTTTCCGCCGTTGGCGAGGAGAAACGAGCGATACGCCGTGCTCAAAGCCGCGGCGGCTTCGGCGCTGGAACAGGAAGTGACAAACACCATCACGTCGGTATCCTGAGAGTGATATTGGGCGGTGAACACGTTCTTGAACTGGTCGAAGCCAAACGCGTCGGTGCTCTCCAGGGTCTGGCTGCCGGGCACGAGATTTTCCGGCGGAAAGATTTCGAATTCGGGCAGGCGCGCGGTGGACAACGGACTGGCGGCGACGAACCGTTTGGCGAGGTCAAGGGTCGCGTTCATCAACGCCGGGTTCGGTGACGACGCCACGACTTCGACGTAATTGCTGCCGGCGACGAAATAGACCGCGTTTTGCGTGCGGTAAGCGTAGTCGGTGAGATCGAGGCTCTCGCCTTCGGCGCGGCGTTGTGTGGAGAAGACCGAGAAGGCCTGCGGCAACGTGCCCATGTCGTAGTCGAACCATTCCAACCATTGATCGCCGGCCTCTTTCAACGCGAAACGCTGGCAGCGCATCCCGACCACGCCGGCGGCGAGGTAGAGCTCCGCTTTGCCGTCGATCTTGTCGTAGAGAGTGTCCGGCGTGAAACGTTCCGCCGGACCGAACTCCTTCAATGCCGGCGGCAGCCAGGCGACCGTCGCGGCCGGGGACTCGGCGTGTTTTTCTGGCGGGGCGATTTCGCGGGCGATCAGCACCGCGGGATTGAAGGAAAACTGTTTGAGAAAGACGCCGCCGGCGATGGCCAGCAAAGACAGCAGCACCACGAACCCGACCGTTCGTTCCAACCGGCTGCACGGGTTGCAAAGCTGTCTCATGATTCCGCGGAGAAACCGCCAGACGGATCGGCAGGTTTCGTCATTGAACATGCCGCAACCAAATCAGATAACTAACCTCATTTTGGGAATTCCTTTGCCGAAATTGAGGCGAAATGAGAGCCGAAAACGTGTCAGAAAACGAAAACCGGTCGCCCATTAGGGCGCCAGATCCTGAATGGCGCTTAGTTGCGGGCATTGTTCGATGGTTTTTGCGACCACCCGTTTTCGTTTCAATGGAAGTGCTTGCCAGCAAATTGCAGAAATAGAGCTGGGCCGAACCACGATGGCTGGACTGAAAGCGGTATCGGAGCGGGGATTAAGATGACATTTCTGTTTTGCTCATTGGATCCGAGGCCAAGACGGCGTGCAAGCTCAAGCAAGGCACGCCTATTTGCGCGGGAAAAGCGCTGTCACATCCGTCTTGAGGGCCTCGGCCAAAATCTCCAGTTCGGCGTCCGTGACGCAACGCAATTGCGCTTCAATCTTCGAGAGAGTTCCCCGGCTCAATTCCAGCCCCAACACCGAGCAGCGGGCGGCAAAAAGCTCCTGCGTAAATCTTTGCTGGTAACGCAGCTTCCTGATTTGCGGGCCGACGATGTTTTGCGGCTGTTTTTGCTTTCGTTGCTTCATGCTCCAAAAATGGAGCTTGACAGTATTACAAAGAGAAGATGTAGTTGCTCCGATATTGGAGCCGATTGCCGCGCTGCCGCTGGACCAGGCAGCCAATGTGATCCCCGCCCGGATGGGATCGCGTCCGGACAGATACCTTTATCCGCCCGCTGAAAGCGTTTCGTGGTCCGGACATCCGATGGATGCCTTTGGAATACGGTTGGAAGAGGGAGTGGTTTTCAAAATGGACAAACATGGAAAAAGACAAGAAACACAATCACGAGGAATCGAGAGAGATCATCCGCCGACAGATACTGGCAAAACTACGCAAACGGTTGAACGGGGTGGAGCAATCTGCAGAACGGGAGCCGACGTGGCCGCCGCCGCGTCAAAACCAGATGTTGTCATGGTTGCCAGCGATCAAACTGTATTGTTCGAGCCGCAAAACCAGCGGGCCTCAGAGTGGTTACATGGCCGCTGCCAGTTGACAGGTGAAGCCATGACCGGCGACACTGAATTCAGGGTGCATCCGAGCCGCTGTAGCGAAATTGTCGAGGAGATGAAAGCAGCAGGGTTCACCGTGGCCAGTTGAATACCCATGGAACGGCAAAATCATGAATTCGCAAACGCCAACACGAACATCAAACTTCCCACACGAGGTCCCGTACCCGGCACTTAAGAGCCTTGGCAATTTTGGCAAGTGCTTCAACTGTGGCCTTCTTTTCAGCCCTTTCGATGTCGCCGATATAATTTCGCGTGAGATCGGCCTTCTCCGCCAGTTCCTCTTGGCTGAGCCGGGCCTTCTTCCGCGCGGCGCGGACAGCGTCCCCCAACGCACTGTAAATTCTGCGCGACGATGAATGCACGGCATTGAATCCAAGCAGAACACGCGGGCGTTGCTACCAACCAATGGTTGGTATTATCTGCACATTTATGCTTGCAATTTATGGACGCCTCTGATTAAACCTTTGGCGGGCAATGAGTGTTGGTTCATTCATCGCGGAGCGTCTATCACCACCGTTCACCGGGCGCGGGGATTTTCTGGCCTGCGACAATCCACCTCACCAGCGCATAAGCATTTTTATTTCATTGCCAGTCAATCATTACGGATTTTGTTTGAAAGATTTTCCATTGTTCATCGTATTCCTGGAGGGCAGGTGTGCTCAGAGAAATGAATCGTCGTGAAATGGACTGGTGCTTGCGATGACGTGGGAACGTAACTGGCGGAACATGGAGGGTATTGTTAAAACAAGGTGAAAGGAAATCAGATGCAACTACCGAACTGGATAAGGTGGTCAGGCGCGGCGCTGCCTGACTGTGGCCAGCGCGTAGCCGACCGCAGCCGGGGCTTCGGTTATTTGTCTGATCGTCCTTTTGGTGCTGCTCTGCCAGTTTGTGGGCAACGCCCGCGCTTGGTCTCAGCCAACTAGCAAGCATTTTTACACCAGATAGCCGATGAAACTCAAATTGCAGAACGATCCGGCTCGTCCCGAACTGCTCCCTGGACGTTGGTGGTTCCTGCTGGCTTCAGCGGCTCTTTTGGGTGCCCAGGCTGTCCGTGCCGAACCAGTGAGGAACAACGCCGGTCAAGCATCGGTCCTGTTGCCGGCAAACTCTCCCTCCGCTTCAGTGGCAAACAATGTGACGTCTCAACCGCGCTCGTTTGTGTTCGAGCGCCGGCTTCAGGATGAGACACTTTGCCGGGTCACGGTGCGGGGGCAGTCCACGACTACCAACCTGCTCGAAACCGTGGACAATATGGAAATTTCCCTGGACGGGCAAACAATTGCCGTGCCGCCGGAAGCATGCTCCGGGTTGAAAGAGCTTGACCCGTCCTCGGGTGTCCAAGTGGTCGAAACGGGAACGATCAAATATGTGCTGCTTGTGGGCGGAAAGGAACCTTTGCGGTGGCGCGCAAAATTGGCTATTCAAAACGGGGCTGTTACTACGCGGGAATATGCCCTCGAAAATCAACTCCCCGTGATTAAAAAATATTCCACGTTGAGACCGGGGCCAATGGGTCCGGTAAAAGTGGTTCCAGACACGGAGCAAACCAACCCCGCCAGCCTGCACCAGCAGGAACCATCCAACGCTCACAGCAAATGAAACCGCTTACGAACATTACTCGCTGTTTTTCTCTTTTCGTGTTGTTTGGCTTGGCCACCCTCCCCGCCGCCGCCCAGGTGGATTTGGCCGGCTATAATTCGCCCTACGTTTTTCAAGTCTCCCCCAGAACTTTCCATTGGGGTGATACCATGACTGTCCAGTTCTCGATCGCAAATCTGGGGAGCAGTGCCTATTCCGGGAGCTTCAACGTCGGATTCTATTTGTCGCGCGACACCACGATCACCAATAGCGACGATTACCTGCTGGGAAAACTAACTTGGAACACCTCGGTGATGTGTTCATCGACCTTCGGAGTTATGTTGCCCGGCTACACTTACGGCGGAATTGCCACGATTCCATTGCCATCCGCGAGCCCTTTCACCGAGAGTCCCCCGCCCACTAATTTTTATGTGGCCATGTGGGTGGATTGTGACAACCAGGTTGCCGAATCGAACAAAAACAACAACAAGAATCAAGGCGCTGGAATAGATCGTGATGCCTCCACCATCACCATTTCCAGTCCGGTGCCTCACATTCTGGCGACCAGTTCGACGGCCCCCTACACGAACCTGACGGTAAACTTTTCCAACGTGGTCAATGACGCGTCAGGCCAGGCTGTGGGCGTGCAAACGGTGACGGTGATTAACAACGGCGGCGCGTTTTTGACAGTCAGCGGGGTCAGCCTGACGGGCAGCACCAACTTCACACTGACCTCCATCGCCGACAGCGCGCAATCCCGGTTTATTGTCCCCGCCAGTCTGGCCCAAACGCCGCAGCAGATTTACCCCTCCGGGCAGGAAGCCTGGGTGTTCACCCTCCAGTTTGATCCCACGACCAACGGGCTTGCCACCGGCACCCTACTCATTACCAACAACGATCCCACCACCCCTGTGTTGACAATCAGCCTTTCGGGCACCGGTGTCCCGATGCCCCAGATCGCACTGACGACGCCGGCTTCACTGATCAGTTTTGGCGGGCAGGTCGATGACGGGGCCGGGGGCTTTCAAACCACCAAGGACATCCTCATTCAAAATAATGGTTCCGGCCCGCTGACGGTTAATCAAAACGGCATTTCCCTGCTCACGGGCACGCAATTCAGCATTCTCTCCATCACCAGCAGCACCAACGGAGTCATCAATCTGGCCACCGGATCGAGAACCATTGCCCAATTTGGCTCAGAAACTTGGGACATCAAAGTGCGCTTCGATCCGCTCACTGTAGGCGTGCTTAATGACGGCCTTCAAATCCTGTCCAACGACACCAACAACCCCACCTTCATCGTTCCCGTGCAAGGCCAGGGATTGAACCCGGCGCAGTTGGTGGTATCAGACGCATTCGGGGTCATCAGCAACCGCACGGAAGTGTTTCCGGGGGTGGATGCCGATGGGCCGGGCTTGCAGCAAGCCACAACCAATATCACCCTCCAAAACTATGGCGACGTGCCGATCATCATTCCCACGAATGGCTTGAGCTTTAACTCTACCACGCAATTCCTGGTGAGCAGTATCGTCAGCAGCACGGCGGGCGTCATCAACCTTTCGACCAACAGCGCGCAAATCGCACCGGACACCAACGAGACGTGGACCGTCACCCTGGTGTTTGATCCGGCGGTGGCTGGAACCTTGACCAACACTCTGTCCATTTCAGCCTCCAATTTGCTGACCCAAACCACCGCCGTAATTACCAACGTGCCGGTTTTGGGAACCGGGCTGACGCGAGCGTCGCTGGTGGTGAGCAATTCGATTTCGCCCACCAACAATCTTGCCGTCAACTTCGGCACCGTGTTGAACGATGGCACTGGCGGAGTTGAAGGTCTGGCGACACTGACCCTTTGGAATCGCGGCACCACCAATCTCATCATCGGGCAAAACGGCCTGACGTTTTCCGGAGGGGTGGGCTACAGCGTGGTCAGTGTCATTTCCTCCACGCGCGGTCTTGTTGACCCGACCAGCGCTTCGACCGCCATGCGCACCATCGCCCCGGTTCAGTCCGAATTCTGGACGGTGACGCTGGCGTTTGATCCGGCGGCCAATGGTTTAAGTTCGAGCACCTTGAGCATCGCCTCCAATGACCAGCAAAGTCCGGCGGCCATTGCCCTGACCGGCACTGGTGCCACGCCAAATATCACTCTCAATTCGCCCACCAGCCAACTAAATGTCTCGGCTGACTCGGTTTTCACTTTTACCTGGCAGACGACATATCCACTCACCAATGCCTCGATTACACTCTATTTGGACGCCAACAACAATCCCGCTTCCGGCTTGATGCCCATTGCCAGCGGCATTCAAAATGGCGCCGGCAACTCCTATTCCTGGCAGGCTGGCCCGGCTTTCAGCGGCACCAATTATTACGTTTATGCCACCATGACGGATGGCACCGTCACCAGCGGCAACTATGCCCCAGGCCGGCTGAAGGTTGATCCCGTGGGCACGTTCCAACTTTTGTCCGGTATCGTCGCGACCAATGCGAGTTACGTCTATAATTATGCGTTCAACGGTGTCACCTACGCCGGCACCAATCAGTTGGCTTTGGGCGTCAACATCATTTACGTCACCAACGGCTCGGCCATCTATCAATTCTTCGTCACGCGCGTGCCGGTGCTCGCGCAGGTGGATGCGGTTCAATACAACGAGTTGAACCAGGTGACAACCACCACCAACGGCAACGGCATCGTCACTACCTTGACTTACGACCAAATGGGCCGCGTCGTGAGCCGGCAATCCAGCAATGGCGCGCTGGTCACCTACGCATACGATGTTCTGGGTAATCGCACGAATATGATCGATTACAACGGCGCCACTTTTTACAAATGGGATGACCTGAACCGGTTGACCGCCGTCACCTATTCCAAGGACAACATTCTGGGTAATGCGGACGATTTGGTTTTGAGCTACGAATATGACCTGGCGGGAAATGAAACGGCCATTGTGTATCCCGGCGGCGAACGCATCCAATACACCTTCGACAACGCCGGGCGCGTCAGCACCGTCAACAATGTCACGCGCAATCTATTCTTCCAATACACTTACAATCCCGTCACCGGCCAGTTGACGAAGCTGACCCGCCCCAACGGCATTGAAACCGATTACAGCTATGATGGCATGGGCCGGCTGACCAACATCCTGCACCAAGTTAGCGGCACGGGCAAGCTCGTGGCGCAGTACGGCTACACCCGGGACGCCATCGGCAAGGCCACCTTGCTGACTACCACGCTGCCAGGCAATGTCACACGGCTGGAACAATACGGCTACGACGATTTCGACCGGCTGACCAATGCGATTTACGGAGATAGCGGCGTGATCAATGCCAATTGCTTGAACGTGAGCTATTCCTATGATGGCAACGGCAACCGCCTGACCATGACCACCAGGACCAATAATGCCGTGACCGAAATCCGCTTCTACACCTACGGCAATGAAAACCGGCTGCTGACCGTGACCAACCAGAGCGGCGCGCTCATTGCCAGCTACGGCTACGACCCCGCCGGAAACCGGATTCAGAAGATCGCCACGAACAACACGGCGTTTTACACTTACGACGAGCGCAACCTGATGACCAGCTACGGCGACAAGACCAACCAGATTATTTACACCTATAATGGCGACGCCCAGCGCGTGAGCCAGACCCTAAACGGCGCAATGACCACCTACATCGTTGACCCCAACCGCAGTCCGTTTGAGGTGGTGCAGGAAAGAAATGGTAGCACTGTGACCGCAAGCTACACGTTTGGCACAACCCGACTGGCGACGTGGAACGGCAGCGCGGTGACGTTTGAACTAACCGACCAGCTTGGCTCGGTGCGGTTGGTGACGGATTCAAATGGAAACGTAATTCAGACATACAATTACGATGTGTTTGGGGCAACAAGATAGACATTGTGAAAAGCGACATAACAATAGACTAGATCAATATGACTTATGGATTGGAATAAGGAGATAATAAAAGGCCCCATGCCGGTGTGGGTGATAATTCTTTGTGCCATTTTGAGTGGTTGTTTCTTTTGTTGGTTGGTGAATAGCACCTCACATCTTGAGCGCGATGCCGCACATATCATCGCGTGTTTTGTTTTAGGGGCATCAGCTTATATCTATCTTTGGTTACTAGCCAAGCTTGCAAGAAATCCAACCCCGTGGCTGCGCCGGAATATGGGCCTGATGCTGACGATTGGTGGAATAATCAATGCCCTTTTGATCTTATGGTCCATGTTGAGCAGAAAACAAGCTGAATGATAGCTGGCTAACTAAATACACTATGAGTGATTTCAAAAGTCGGCCACCGATGTGGCGAATAATACTGTATGTGTTATTTTGGGAGGTTTTTCTTCGCTCTCAATTGGGTTGCCACAGATCGGGGGCGAGGATGGATTCGTCAACATCCACGTTTCGTGCGCACTGTTGTTACATCTGCCCTATGTTTTGGAATATTCTGTAAGCTATTAGGCATCATTTATGGTAAGAAGCACTGAATATAATTAGAAATGCAACCATGAGAACAATAATCACATGGGTTGTGCTTGTTCTGATTGCAGCATTTGGGGTGTTTGAATGCTGTCAGCCAGCAATGTGGGCGACTTCTTTATTTGACGTTATTGGGAAAATGGGTCTTATTTTTGTAGTTCTTATTACACCAATATGGATGTCTGGCTCTTGCTGGATTGTAAAGATGGCGATAGACAACGCTCAGAAGAATAACTACAGATTGGTTTGTTTTTATCTTTTCTCCCGAGGCTGGCTCATTTTCCCACTGCCAAAATATGCCGAGATTGTTCGTATTCTACGGCATCTCTGCAAAGACAGAAAGACAAAACCCGAAGGCATGTCTCCTGAGTACTCCCAATATATTGTTAAGGATGATTTTGGCTCCTATGTATTGAACTGGGAAGGAAAAGACAAAATGCTGAAGAAGGTCAATACGGGCTGGTTCACGGGAGAGTTTTTTGAGTCGCCTAAATATGGAAAACTAGTCATGCGCATTGTCGTTGTCGTGGCGCTTATCAGGCTAGTTATCTCGATTGTCAATATATTCGTCCATCATTAGATGATTATGAAACGATTTCACAGCCGTCCCACAGGATTTGAAAAAATAGGCTGGAACTTTTTGTTTGCACCTGCCACACGGCAGGGATGTATCAACTCAAAAGGGTTCCAGCCCGCTCCAAGGTCAACATCTTGCGGCA
>Ga0187860_1001507_pt1 | contig 20473 bp, 16 predicted proteins | sample June2016WEW_10_4_FD_132981 | JGI IMG/M metagenome (GOLD analysis project Ga0187860, IMG submission 132981) | Peatland microbial communities from SPRUCE experiment site at the Marcell Experimental Forest, Minnesota, USA - June2016WEW_10_40 | ecosystem: Environmental > Terrestrial > Soil >...
CATTAATTGAAAAAATATCAATATCTTCAACATTTTGTATAAATTCATCGATCAAATACGAAATTCTATTAATCACTTCATCGTTTAAATTATCAACGATAAAATTTATATTATTAATAATTAAATTAATATCATAACTTTTTATCCCTATTTTATTTATTCCAGATTTTAAATAATCTCTTAACTTCTTTTCATTTATTATTGAATTTAAATCAGTATTTACTTTACGAAATTCTAAATTATAAAAAATTCCATCATAATTAAATTTATATGTTACTTTATCAGAATTTAATTCATCTATTAGAATTTCGTATGGGGTTTCAATAACAGTATTAAATGTTTTAATAAGATTTTTTGTAAATTTTTTATCCCATTTTTTCCAATGTTTATATTCTAATAATTGTTCTGGTGTACATTTTTTTTTATCTGGTATTGGTCTAGACATTTTACTATAATAATTTATTATATTTAATATAAATAGTAAAAAGTTTTAGAAAATCTTATTTGAAGAAAGTTTTTTTATCATTATTAAAGAATTGATCGGCCTTTAATGATTTGTTTTTAGCCGGATTAAATTTTAAATATAATTCTTTAAGATTACCTAGCACTTCTTCTGGTCTATATTTATTTCTATTTTTTTCATAATCAAGTACTATGTCCCCGTTGCGACTAACTACTAACATTTCACTACTTTTTTTCTTATATTGATATAAAACTAAATTATATAGTCTGTCAACTATATCTTTATTCAATTCTTTTTGTTTTATTGCAATTTTTTCCATGCCTTGATATCCACCACTAGTTTTTCCAGTTGGAAGTTGTTGAACTATACCCTGATTATCTGGAGTTATTTGAGTTTTTTCAACGCCAGTTGGTTGAACAGCAGCAATAATACTAGCCATACCTTTATCGTTTGGATTGTAAAGTGGTCTTATTTTATCTGGTGCGGTGCTAAAATATTTACCAGTTGGAGTAAAACTTACTATTCTATCAACACGAAATTCTCGCCAACCAGGTCTTACCATACTTTTATCATAAAAATATTCATGTTCTCTACGTGCAGGCCCAATTTTCTTTGGATTACCAAATATCTTTCTTTTTCTTGTCGTGAATGACCAGCTTGAGCCGGCTTGTTGATATGCTCTTATACTTAATTTACCATGAATGCTTGTTCCAAGCAAATAAGGTTCAATTGTACGATAACCATTACCTTTTGGATCGCCATTAGGGTCGTTGTATTCTATATATATGATTTTGTGATTATTAATAGCATCAACGATATCTGATTGAGAAGCGGCTTCAGTAAGTAATAAACGAATATCGTTAATATTTTCAAATAGTAATTTAGTTTCGTTGATAAAATCTGACATATTTTATTATTTAAGCATTGTTTTGATTGTGTAATAATTTAAAAAGCATTATTTTGATTATGATATGATTTAAATCTTTATAAAATATTCTTATCTTCTGATTAAAAATTTAATTTTACTGGCTCTAACACTGAACCTCTACTGACTAAACTATTGAAATAGTCTTTGCCCGCTACATTTATCTTCCTCAGCATACCCATACTGCCATTTATATCAGCATTTAAGGTAATTCCTGTTGATGATCGAAATAATCCTCTTTTAATCCTTTTTCCCTGATAATTTTCATGATGCTCCATAGTTTCACCAGCCAAATGATCTATCTTGCTTGTATAGCTTTCTTCAGTTAAATTCACAACAATTCCCACTTCCTCGGCTTTATAAACAATCATTTGAATGAGTCTATTAAATGGTATTGTAACAAAGTTTTGATTGTTTCTTTTACCCAAATCCGATTCTTGTTTCCAATCCTTATTTTTACCAATCACAATTCTGCCGATATTATTTTCAATACATAAATTAATTAACCACCTTGAGGTTTTATGAAAATAATCTTCAATTTTCTGAGTTCGCTTATAGTTTAATCGATTAATTTTTTTTGAAATATCCTTATTATTGATAATTTTTAATTCCGAAAAATATTTAGCTTGTTTTTTATTATAGAATTGATTTATTGACTTTATCGGTCTACCGTTAACCAGATACAAAAGAGGCTTACACTCTTGAGGATTTTGTTCTTGGTTTGATGTTATAGATAATAAATTGTTTACTCCTAAATCAATTCCAATTACATTATTAGAATTTAATTTCAAATCATTTATTTGTTTTTCATATACTATTTCTATTTTAATTTTATAATTATTAATCGGAACTAATCTTACTTCTCTAACAGTTCCTTTTTTCACATTAGTTTTAACAAAATATCTGGTTTTAGGTATATAAAATCCACCTAAATTATTTTGAATAAAAATATTTTGTCCTGGAAATGTTAATATATATAAACCCTTTTTATTTAAAAATGAAGGAATTTTGGGATTACCGTTATATTTTTCAGGGTGTTTTTTTTTATCTTTAACTATTTTAAAAAAAGATTTCCAGTTTTCATCTAAATATTTTAAAACTCCTTGTCCTGCTTGTGTTGGCAATTCTTTATATTCTACATCATTTTGCATTATTTTATATAATTCATTTTTTCCAAGATAAATAGGTTTATCAATATTATTTAATTCTTTTAAATTTCTACTTTCAATAAAAGTTTGTCTCACATAGAAATTTGCTTTATTATAAAGATTTTTTGCTTTATGACAAAGATCAAAAAGCAATTTATCATTTCTATAATGTTTTTCTATTCTATATAACATAATATTTATGCATTATTACTATTATATGTATTAGTCTCAGAATACATATTTTTAGTCAAAAGTTTCTGACGTTGAATATTAGCTGCTTCGGTTAAAGGATCATTTTTAACCGTTGCAGCGAAATTATATGTGCTGGTTTCATTAAACTCATTTTTAGCTAAAAGCGCATTGCGTTGTACTGTACCAGCATCTGCTAATACATCATTTTTTATAGTATCAGCAACATCATATGTGTTGGTTTCTGAAAATTCATTTTTTGCTAATAATGGATTTAAATATTGCGGATCTTTGTTTAAAAGTCTTGACATTCTAATAGGGTTTTAAAAGTATTAATAAAATTATTTCTTATAAATACTATTAAATGAAATATAATCAAAATAACTGTTGAATTTAATTAAATAAAATTAAGGAATTTGTAAAAGATTTTTAATATTCTTCAAATATCAGTTTAAGGTATTCATTAAAATTTGGTACAGTATCTAAAAATTTAAATTGATTCTCATCTGCCCATAGATAAGCAACATTTTCTTCATTTAAATCAATATCATTATCATCACCAGTATATTTGGCAACAAAACAATATTCAATTAAATTTTCTCTTTTAATACTAAATTTTTCAATAAAAGTATTAATATCTAAACCAGTTTCTTCTTTGGTTTCACGTTTTATAGCTTCTATTGGTGTTTCACTATTTTCTACAGTTCCACCCACGAAAGACCATTTATTAGGTTCCCAATCAATTCTTGATGAACGTTTCAATAATAATATTTTATGCTCATTGTTAAATATAACTGCTATTGCACAAACATTTAAATTCTTATCATTTTCATGTGGTGGTGTAAAATTATCCTTGACAGCATCAACATTTTTATCGTTTACTATAGTATAATCTTCATGCAATATTTTCTTATAATTTTCAACCGCTTTTACTAAATTTTCACTCGGTTTGCGAGGATTCAATATAGCATTAACAAATATTCCAAAATCTCGATCAGATAAAACCATCTCCTCATTCATTACTAAACCATTATTAGAAATATTATCTTTAATATTTTTATTATTAACTATAGTATAATCTTCACTAACACTCTCAGAAGTTTGTAATTTTTGCCTAACATCAATTGGTAATTCTTTACCATATTTTTTACTACCTAAACCTTGAGGAACTTCTATAGACTTCTTATCTATCGGTGATTGTATATGTTGAGGTCTTTGTTCCGATTGTTTTGAAGATATGGATATATCATAATTTTTAAAAAAATCAGGTAAGGATAATAAAATATATTCTCCATTCCAATCTTTAGTAACACTATATTTTTTTATTCGGGTTTCAATTTTAAATTCATCCCAAATATCGATATTTTCATTATACTCTTTATTAAATGCTTCTTGAAGATCTAAGATAAAGTTTTCGAATTTATTTTTTGGTGGATATTCCCAAAATGAAATTATTTTTTTAATAATCCAAATCCTACCATCATATATAAAATCTAGATATTGTTCTCCACCATTACCCTTAATCTCCGTATGTATTGATCCGGCTTCACCAATAAAAATTTTATGAGTATGCCCATCCATACCAAAAGGATAAGCATTCATTTCATTCCAATTAGCAAAAGAAATATTATCTTTTCGAACAGCATCTGGGCTTTCATTAATTTTATCTTTATTTTCAGTCATTATATCCCCTCTTTGATTCAAAACTTCATTTTGTAATGGATTGGGATTACTTAATTTATTTGCTTGATTATTAACATGCATATCTGAAGTAGTATCTGCATTTCTTTTAACACCTTCTCTTTCGGCATTAAGAACCGTTTCAACCCAACCCTTCATCTTATCACCACCAGCAAGTTCATATTGTTCAATAGGAACGGTTTGAGGATTGTAATAATCAAAAAAATTCTTTAATCTTTTTAATGATTGATAAGTAACTGCTTTAGAAGTTAAAAGATTTTTAGCTCGTTTAGTACCTTCAGAATTTGGATATTGAATTAAAACGGCATTTATTTTAGCTAGAATTTCTTGGGGAATATTATAATCGTTACCGTATAGTTTTGAGTTCATCAGAAATAATTATTCTTTATTTTTTATTTTAATTTCAACTAGATTTATTAATTTATTTAATTCATCTTTTTTTAATTTCGAAAGTTTATCTGCTACACTTTGTAATTTTTTATCTAAAAGTTCTTGCTTTTCGGTTTTATCCATAACAGATTTATCGGTTGATTTATCAACAATATCTTCAACAACAGCTTCATCAATAATTTTATCCGGTTCTTCCTCTTTTTCTTGAATTACTTTATCATCAGATTTTTCCTCACCTTCATAAAACCCCCAACCAAATCTTCCTACAAAATCATTGCGATAGTTTTGGTGTGAGGATTGAGCATTTTGGTCAGTTGTTTTATGCCCTGAATAGGTTTCTAAATTAGAACCACCGGTTGGACTGTCATCAGTTCCTATGATACTATCTGTATCATCTATAATTTCATCGATTTGATGTTTTTTTAATGTTATGTGTTTTGGCATGATTAAACAGTATTTTATATAAATACTTTATTCATTAGTATAAACTTCTGCCCATTTTCCAGCTTTATAAATAGAAACACTAGCCCACGAAAAATTACCTCTAATTCCTATTACTGGAATATGTAAAATGTCTTTTTCAACATAATAGCAATAATTTGAAGGACAATTGGAAGGATCGTGCTTAAAATATGCAGTATCTTTCCAACCATCAACTGGAACAAAATAATTATTAGGTTCAAAAAATCCTCTTGATTTTGCCTCAGCTAACAATTTAAAATGTAAATTATTGCTATTTTGATAACCAATAATATCAAAAATTTTATAATTATTAATATTTTTAATAGATTTAGATAAATTATTTATATCATTTTCCATTTTATCTAATCTAGATATTACTTCATTTAAAGTCTTACTATTTTTATTATTTTTAAAAAAATTTTTCATAATTAATTTTCTAAATATTTTATAATTTTATTTTTAAATTTAGCATATTCAATTTCTTTTCTTGTTGATTCGCCAATATAACCACCAACATTTATTACAAATATTTCATCAGATAAATCTATTTTGGATAAATGCATTCTATCCAACATTTCTTTCATTCCATTGTTCCAAACTTCACTATCTTCAGAATGACCAAACAATCCTACAGAAATTACAATATTACCCTCTAATGTTAATCGTTTTTGTTCATTTAAAAATTCATTCTTGAATTTCGTAGAGCCACACAATGTAATTATTTTAAATTCATTTATCATTGATCTTCTTCCTCTTCTTCAAACACTTCATCGGGATGTTCTTCTTTATATGTTTGATCTTCAAGAAATTCTTCCCACATTGATTTAGCTTCCTCTATTTCCAAAATTTCTTCAAGTTTAGGTTGGCCAGGAACTTTCATTTTTTCCAAAAACAATATAAAAAATCTTTCTAATCTTTCTTCTTCTGTTTCTTCCTGTGATTCTTCATAATCTGCAGGTTTTAATTTGGCAAGTCTTTGAAGTTCTAATTGATGTTTTTTTTCGTTTTCTAATTCTTCTTCTGATTTGGGTATATTAACGTTAGGTTTAATTATTCGTATATAACCATTTTCTTTTAAACCAATATCAAATACATTTTTATCTTTTAACAATACATAATCGCCGTCATTAAGATCGTCATCGACTCTTTTTATTATTGGTTTATTATTAGATTTCATAATACCGTTTAAATAATTAAGAGCATCATCATATATTGGTAAAATCCGGCAATCTTCTCTAGTTTTAAACCCATCAAATATCTTATTTGGATCATACCCGTAGCGTTCCCAAAATGCAACTTCTTTAGGTTCAAGGTAGAAACAATCTTCAAAACTATCTAATTCATATGCATCAAGTTTTAATTCATCTTTAGTAAAAATTGGTCGTTCTTCCAGTTGAAGCTTGGTAATTTTCTCACCAGTCTCGATGTTCTTATACTTAATTTTAACTATCTTTCTGATTATTTTATCCCTAATTTCTGGATTAAATCCAGTTAACAACCCAGTCCACATATTCCACTTCTTACTATAATGCCAAATTCTTTGATTTAATGCTTTTATATATTTTCCATAATTAAAATCACCAATAAGATTTGGATTATTTTCAATATCTTCTGAATTTAATAAAACTGCAGCAAATCTTTCTTCTCCAGTTTGTGGATCAATGATTTTTTTAGAATCAGCATCAGCTGGTAGTAAACCATTATTATAGTAAATAATTGTCGTATCAATCTCAGGTTCTTTTGGCATATAAACTTCAACCTTATCGTATATTTCTTCAATACTATAATCTTCAATATTTTTTTCTGAATTAGGACATAATTCATTAAATCTTTCTTCGAATATTTTTTTAGCTTCTCTATTTCTATCTTCGATAATTAACTCCATGTGTGCCTGTACACCCTTTTTCCTTCCATTCTTATCGTTACCTCTCTTAAGATAATCTTTAATACTATTTTTAACCTTAGCTTTAGTAGCTATCTTAAGTAATGGAAAACGTTTATAAAACATATCTTCAACATAATCATTATAATATTGTATAGCAATTTCCGGTTTATTTTCAAGTAATAATCTTAAAAATTTATTTACGAAATCCTCAAGATATTCTGACATTACTCTAGATTTAATTGTAGAACCCTTGAGTTTAACTTTTTTAACCATTTCTCCAGTTTTTTTATCTTTTTCTTCGGCGAGTAATGCATAATTTATCCTAGCCAAATTTATTCCACTTAAAAATTTGTCTTCCAAATCTATACCCATACTTCCATGAAGTTCTTCTTCATTAAATTTTTCAACCAATGCTTCTAATCCTTTTTTGTTGTTGTATTGCCAAACTTCTTCAATAGGTAATTTAGTAGTTAGAATTTCTTCCCCATCATTATTAAATTTTATGTCACTTAAATCATTCACACTCAGATTAATACCATCAGTAACCATCAAATGAGGAAGTAATCCAAATTTTGAAAAATATCTCAACGCTTTCCTAAGAGCTAATCTGCCACAACTTGTTATCCTTGCAGCACACCTATGATCACTCCACAAAAACGATGACGATCCCAATGCACCAAAAAGTGAATTGTTAAATACTTTAAGTGGAGATTGTTTAACTTTAAATTTTTTTCTTTCTTTATCACTAAGGCTATTATTAATATATTTATCATATATCACGTGATCAATACCCTTTAAAACTTCAACTTCTTCCAATTTTAATAAGTCGTTGTTACTCAAGTGTTTAAAAATATCCCTAACAGTAGTTGTGTATGTTAAAATTTTTTTCATCACTCCTGAAACATCGAATAATGGAAAAATATCTTCCGAAAGTTCGAGATTGGGATATAGGCCCGAAAAATCTAATTTAACAATATTTAATAGAAATCCAATTAGGAATGTTCGAGCGTATCCACCACCAAAACTTTCTTTTTTTACCCCATAAGGTATTGCCAAACCTTTAGAATAACTATAATTAGTCAATACATCATTCCAACCCGAAGCCGTTCCCATCACACACGCTTTAGATAAAGTGATGGGAAGCATTTTCGCCATTAAAAATGGAGCAGAATTATAAATATTATCGATTTGTTCTGTCTCGTATAAATCATCGAGTAAATATTGCCTAACAATGTTTTTACCAATTATGAATTCTATTTTATTCGTCGGTAAAGCAAATTCTTTAAACCACTTAACATACGAAAGTCCAGCTTCGTTATTTAAAATAGAATTTCTTTTTTCCTTATATTCTTCAAGATTTGATTTCAGAGATTGAATTTCGTAAAGTTTTTTACCTATTTCTTGATATTTAAGGGGAATTTCAATATATTCGTTAGTTTCTGGATTAATCATAAAAACATTACTATTATTCCAATATTTTCCAATATTTTCACCAGCGATATACATACGATTATCTTTAGCAACTTTTTCAAACTTACAAACATATTTTAAATTAGTATATTTCATATCCGCATTTAAAACTTGTTGTTTTTTACTAGAATGAAGAGTATCAATTATTTGATATCCAAACATTTCAGTTGCGATGTATCTTTGAATACCGCTTCCTATTTTAACAACTGAATTTGGAATTATTTTATATTTTCTTTTATTTTCAAAACCTGTGGGTATATTGTCAAGATTCATTCCGAGTAATTCTGCCCTTTTAAATATAAATTGTAAATCGAAATCAAATACATTATGACCAATTATAACAGTAGGTTTAAGAACATTAATTAAGTTAAAAAATGTTTGAATTAATGCCGTTTCCGATAAATCATTATCATCTGCTTCTAATATTGTTTCATAATTATTATTGTAATTGCATCTAACACCTATTAAAAATACCCGACTCATAATTGGATTTAACGCGTTAATACCTCTGGTTTCAATATCAAAATATAGTTTCCTAAGTTCTGAATAATCTTCAATTCCATTAAATAATCTAGTTTGATGATAAATTAAAAATTGCTCACACGGTTTCATATAAAAAAATAATTCCCTATTTTTTAATATATCTTTACCGTATAAATCTTTAACCAATTTACCTTTATGTTTTTTCTTAGAATAAGGATCAATTCCACCTTCTTTAAAGAAATTAATTATCGAATTGAAACTTTTTGTAGATTTTACAATATAACAATATCCGTTTTTTAACCTTTCCTGATCTCCATCAATAAGTTTTTCAATAGTTATCCCGTGATATTCCATTTTCAATTTTAATAATCCTTGATCACCTTTATAAAATTTTTGTTCTGGATTATCAAAATATTTAGGTTCGATATTTTTAAAATTTTTTATATATAGAAATGGAACATATTCTACTTCCTCAACACTAACTTCTTGATTGGGATAGGAAAAAAAACAAAATGCTTTGTTTGTATAATTCGTTGCTTCGACATTTACCAAATATTTAAATCTGGGATTATTACCTTCAAGAAATTCTTTAATTTCATTGATTACTTCCAATTTATCAAACTCTACCATAATACAAGTTTTAAATTGATTTGCAAATATGTAACTATTTTTTCTAAATTCCAAATAAAAATGAAATTTATTTTTCGTTAATAAGAAAAATATCTATAACACCATTATTTCCAAGAACATCTGCTCTGGGATAAACTACATTTATGTTATTTGGATTGGGGTCATGAACGATATTATATTGAGAATCTATAATTACTGCATGTGTTACTTGCTGAATATTGTCTTGTTCTTCAGACAGTTATTATTATGCATAATTATGAATTTTTAAGTAATTGTTATTTAATTCTTCACTTACAGCCAATTCCTGAGAATCGAAACAATATTTTTTGATATTGCTATGTAATAACTTATTCTCTAAACTAAAATCTATATCAATATCTTCTAATTTAATTCGGTATCTGAGTCCCATTTTACCCACAAGCTTATACAACTCGCTCCAACTCCCCGTGTTTTTTAAAAATAAGACATCCCTCAATTCATTCAAATCTAAGTTTGAATTTAATTTACTCATGGTGCTTATTATATGATCCACATCAATTGGTGGGTAAAATTTATTTTTAATATATTTGTTAATTCCTCTTCTTCCTATTTCTATTGCCGCATTAATAGGATCAATGAAATCATAATTTAAATTTCCAATAAAGCTACTATAAACTGGATTTATTTCAATCTTTATTATCCCCAATTTATTACAATACTTATCAATTAATTGATTTGACAATTCTCTATACCAAACATTATTAATCTTTCTATTTGCAGTCTTATTATTTAAATCCTTATTTTTTAAATTAAGTTCTTCCATAACCAGATATCCACATCGGTAATAAGTAAACAATTCAAATATGCTTTTCCAAACATGTGTTATTCCATGTCTTCTTTTATTATTAAGATGATTTCTTTGTTCTTTATTTAACTGTTTAGATAAAGATTTATTGTTATCACTTAAATCAAAATCAAATGTTTTTACAATTTTAAAATCACCATTATTGTTAATTTTATCTAAAATACTTATACCTATATGATCAGGGTTTGTATCAAAACTCAAATATCTATAATCTAATTTATTGTGTAATTGTTTTTCTTCTAAACTTTTATAAAATTTAGAATAAACTCTTTTAATTAAGATTTTAATTTTTTCTTTATCTATGTGTTCAGATTTTATTTTATTAATTTCAATTCTTCTAGTTTTTTCATCCAGAGCATAACCATAAAGTTTTTTATCATCAAAAATAATTGTAACATATTCAGCAGATAATTGTACAGTTACTGCTATACTTTTATCACCAATCATTTCCTGCAATAATAACAATTCCTTTTTATATGAATTATAATCACTAATTTCAATTCTGATTTTAATTTTCCTATTAGGTTTATAAATAATAATTTTGTTTTTAAAATCAAAGTCAAAAAATCTATTTCCATTTTGATTGGCTTCACCAATAAAATATGCCATTAATAAACGTTTATGTTGATATTCTTCTTTCTTATTTAAAATTATCTTTTCATTATTAGTTTTATCGTTACTTAAATGAGTTATTTCAGAAAGAAGTTTTCTTCCACCGAATACGATATCATTACTCAAACTTTTATTTAAATTTCTTAATTTAATATTAAATTTAAATAATTTTCTTGTTAAATCCTTATTACTAAATTTAGTTTTATTTTCTCGAATTTCAGATTTTAAATCTTTTATTTTATTTTCAATATTAATAATTTCTATTTCAGTTTTTGATTTATTAGTTAGAGTTTGTTCAAATTTAGTCTTAACTTCGGAAATTAAAGATCTTACTTCAATATCGGTCAAACTAAATCTTTTTTGTAAATATTTAAAATATTCTTTATTATTTATTTCATTATAATTATTCCACAATTTTCTAAAAGCATAAGAATATTGTTTCTGTTTATTCAAAACATAAACACTGTCACTTAAATTCTTAATATTTAGTTTAATACTTTTCATTTAATCAATTTCTATTTTTTACGATTTATTCGATTTCTATTTCCGGTTTTAATAATTCTTCCTTAATTTTATTAAGTTTTCTTCTATGAGAATAGGACTTCATTGAAAAATAATGAATTATAGAAATCAAATCTTGAGTTAATTCTTCCTCATAAGTTTTATTTTCAACATCTGAAGTAACAATTATTTCAGTATTAAATTGTTTACAAAAATTCTCAAATAAATCAAAACCAAATCTACACAATCTATCTTTATTTTCAATAATTATTTTATCTATTTTATTATCAATAATCAGGTTTAAAAGTTTATTAAATTCTTTTCTATCATTAAAATTCATTCCAGATTTAATATCTTGATATTGTTTATTAATTTTAAATCCATTGTTTATGGAATAATTGTAAAGTCTTTCATTTTGCGAAATTAAATCATTTTTTTGTTTATTCAAACTAACTCTGGCATAAGTAACAATTAGTCTATCTGGATTTTTCTTATTAATAAGATTATAAACATCTTGATCATTGTAATCATAATGATTTTTATTAATTACAACATATTTAATAAGTCCTTTATTAATATAATTATTAACAGTTCTATTAGTAACACCTAATATTTTTTTAACCTCTTTAATTTTCATTTATTTATTTTAATATAAATACTTTTTATTTTCAGAAAAATTCATTAGATTATATTTAAATTCTTAAAAAGGGAAATCACATCTAACATTAATAACAACATGACTTCCTATATTTAAATCTTCAACTCTAACCATAAAAATATCACCAATTTTAGTAAAAATATAACCTTTTTTAATAAAATGACTCTTAAGTCTTCTACTCCACTTAATTTCAACAAATTCATCTAAAATCATTTACTTTATTTTTCTGTGTTTATCTTTAATTATTTTTATTAAATCATTTATTATACTTTCTTCAATATCTGAATAATACCTTTCATTATCAATAACCTGAGTAATTTCAGATCTTTTACTTTCAACAAGATTTAGTAGATATTCATCAATACTGTCCTCATAAATAAATAAATATGCGCTCACTGCATTTTTTTGACCAATTCTACAAAGTCTATCTGTAACCTGATCTAATATCCCTGGATTATAGGGAATGGTTAATAATCCTATTTTACTAGCAGATGTAAGCGTCAAACCCTCTCTTGTTGTGGATTCAGAACCCAAGAATAGTTTACAACTTCCATTTTCATCTTGGAAATCTTTAACAATTTCGGATCTCTCAAAATCTTTACAATCTCCAGTATGTAATTTAGATACTTCAGGATAATACTCCTGTAATTTATATAAACTTTTTTTATAAAAATCTATTGCTACAAATTTTTCTCCTGTTTCTAAAACAGAATCTATTAGTTCCCTAGTATTATTAACTTTTAAAAAAGATGTATATTCTCTTAATTTACCAAGAAGTGTTAATGGGTTTCGTATAATTTTCTCTGTGAATTCATTAGCAATTCCTTCTTCAATTTGATAATAAATTTCGTATTCTTTTTCTGTCATTTGCAACAATACTTTTTGATAGGTTTTTTCTGGTAGATCTTTTAATACATCTTTTTTTTTCTTTCTAAACATGAAGGGTTCTAACTTTCTATATAACTCTTCGAATTTCGTTTGACTAAAATCAGTTTTCCATGATCCAAAATCATCTTCTTTAGTCCATACCATTCCACAATAAAATTCGCAAAAATATTTTTTAGTAGGAAAATCTATCTTAGATATCTGATTTAGAGGAACATATAACTCATGACTTTTGTTAGGACAAGGTGTTCCTGACATAAACAATTTTCTAGGCTCATTAGTAAAAATATCATCTTTGAATATTCTTTTAAAATTTTTGTAAGTATTTGAATTTGTTGATTTTAACCTGTGACATTCATCTGTAATTAAACAGTCAATTTCTCCAATTTTTAAATTATTAAATTTACTTTCAACTTTATTAAAATCAGAAGAGTTCAGATATTCATAATTTGTAATAATATAACGACTTTCAGAAATTGTATATTTATTTTTTTTCCAACCTATAATATAAGCTTTTGAGTTTGTAAATTTTTCAACTTCATAATAATAATTAAATTTTAATGAATTGGGTGTAATTACAAACACTTTTTTAAATTTATTCATTTCACATAAAGCTATGGATATTACTGACTTACCAGTACCCATCTCAAGTGCTAATAAAGCATTTTTTATCAAATCACTATAAATAACAGCACTAATTTGAAAAGGATAAAGTTTAACTCCTTCTTTTAGATGTTTATGTACTTGTTTCGAATATTTTTCATAATTTTCCTCTAACTCAGTTTTAAATTTCAACCAGTATTGTTTCTTGCCTTCTAACTCTTTTATTTTTTCTTCTTTTTCCTTCTCTTTAGCTAAAATAGTCTTAATTTGTTGAATAAATATTTCACGACTGCCTACTCCAACAAACTCAAAATGAATTGTTTCTTCACCTTTAAATTGTTTTATAAAATGAAATAATGCTTGAGTGGTTAAAATCCAAAATTTTCCATTGGGATCGTAACTTCTGTCATCATTTGGAAGTTTCTTAATTAATTCGACTAGTTGTTGATGATAAGGAAATTTAAGGCTATATTTTTTAGCTTTGCCTAATTTCTCACAATATACAATAAATTTACTTAAATCGATTGCCATTCAAAAATTTTAAAATAAATGAATTGCAAATATAAAAACAATAATTCAATTATCCAAATTTTATTGAAAATATTACAATTAAAATGATAAAATATTCACTGACTTACGTCAGTTTTTCCATTACTATTATAATTACCAGTAGGATTTATTTCTATCATTAATGGACCTAAACAATACTCTATACGTGTTGTTCCGTTATTTACTGATGCTTGTGCATTAGTAGGAGAACTCGAATGCCAGCCACAATGATATATTCCAAACTTAATATTTCCTGGCATGTAAGATATAGTACCAGCACCATGATAAAGAGTTGTTATTCCACCAGATTGATTTGTAGAATTAATGACTTCTGTTTCTATACCAGTTGATATATCTTTAACCCATAACTGATATAAGCCATTACCCATCCCACCATAATTTGTTCCTTGATCAAAAATAATATGTTCTATTAATCTTAACCAATGACCTTGAAGAATTATATAACCAGTATTATAAAAATTTTCACCACCATCACCCGTTATACCCAATGTTCCTATTGTTGCCAATAAATTACAATAAGTGGTGGTTCCAAACGTCATTAATTGAATTGATGGAGAATTTGAACTTGGTCCTGAGAATATTTGATGAAAAAGTGCTTCATCTCCGCCACCAGTCGTACTATCCCAAAAATGGTTAATATTTGGAATATAAATACACCAAGACATCCAAAGTTCACAACCAATAGGAAGTTGATAACCATAATTACCACCCATAAACGTAATTTCTGCTCTAACATTTGAAGCACCGGCTGCATTATTTGCACCGGCATCAATACATCCAGGTAAAGCGGGTTCAAATGGATTTAATATAAAATGTATTGATGAATGCCCATTATATTTAATTAAATTGTCAATGCGAGTGGAATCGTTATTATATCCAGTATTAAATTCCCAACCACTAAAACCTGTAACAATACTTGCAAAATTACCATTACCCAACGTATTTGGAATACTGGGATTATCGTAATCACAATCTCCATAACTATTCCAACTCATATTTGTGGGAAATATCCCCACTTTATCCCAATTAAATGTATAAAGATTTCTAAATGGATTTATTATTGTTGTAACCGGCCTTTTGTGTTTTTTAGATTGATCAATATTTATTGTATCTTTATTAATATTTGAAATTATATCGTCTGATTTATGACAAAAAGGTATAAGAATTAGCGACAATATAAATAAATATCCCAATAAACTCTTTCTTGATAAAATATTTTTCATATGTAAATTTATTTATAAACTTAGATTATTTTAATTAATACCACAAATAACGTTCCAATAAAAATTTATATAAAACTTTAGTTTTGACTGTTTTATATAAATACTTTTATAGTGACAATTAATAAAAATAAAATTTAAGATATTTATATTATATATTAAAAAATAAGATGAAATTGGTTAAAAAACTGTAGTTTTTGTTATAGAATCGCCAATAATAATATTTAATCCTTCATTAGTTGGAATAGTAAGTTTATTTACGCAACTATCTGAAAGGAAGTCAATTTTAAACTCACCAATATAATTTCCAACTTTATTAGTTTGATGTAATTTAAATTTATAAACCAAATAATATGTTAATTCTTCAGGATATTCTGGATGCTCTATTTCAGTAACTAAACTAGCTGCAACATTAGCTATTCTATATATACCAGATTCCTGATCATACATTGAAAACGTTACTGCAACATCTGTTAAATCGTTATCTGTTATTGAATATTTATACATTAAATCCGATGTTAAAGGATAAACCAATTCTGGTAAGGTTGAATTTTGTTTGATAAAAAAGTTCATAATTATTATTTAAATATTTTTTATTTTAATATGTTTAGTTTTAAGGATTAAATTCAACAAAACCATCATTAAGATTTAATGACCCCGCACCAGTTACTTTTGTGGTAAGAAGTAAACTATTACCGCTTCCACTTCCCCAAGTTAAGGCGATTACTTGCATATATTGTAAATCTAATAAACCAGAACCACTAGCGGGTTGTCCTTGTGCTTTGACATTTACTCTTACACTACTTGATGATACTCTAATTAATATAAGATCTAATGACCATGTTCCAGCTAAAGATGTCATAAATATTTGAGTAGTAGTAAAAACCTTTATTCCGCCTAATCCACCCACATATATATTTAATGTATATGTTTCTCCAGCAGCTGCAACCCATCCGCCATTATATACCGCATGTATTCTACTTCCATTAGTAGTAAGATTTGTACTATCCCCAATAGTAACATTATTAAGAGTTGTTTCAATACTACCATTAGAATTAACATCAGTATAAAAACTAGATATTGTTCTTCCTGGTCCAGCCATCCAAGAGGGACTACCTGATGATATTGTTAACACTTGACCACTTGTACCGATTCCTAATCTTGTAGGTGTTCCTGATGTACCACCAACAATTATATCTCCAACACTTGTCATTGGATTTGTCATTCCAACTGTTGGAGCAAGCCAATTAGGAGTACCTGAAGATAATGTTAATACATAACCATTAGTAGTCGCGGGTAATCTTAACGGTGTTCCAGAAGCACCTGCATAAATCATATCTCCTATTGTTGTCATTGGATTAGTTAATCCAGCTGCCCAAGTAGGAAGACCGCTAGCTAAAGTTAAAACATAACCATTTGTACCAATACCTAATCTTGTATATGATGTTGTAGAATTTGCATATAATATATCACCAATCGCTTGTGATGGTAAAGTTAAATTGCTTCCATCATTGGCTGCTATAGTTTTACTTAAAGTAGGGAAAGTATAGGTTTTTGATGCAGTACCAGCTAAAATATATGACGCATATGCTGGAGCCACGCCAATGCCACCCGATATAAGTGGTGAACCTGCAGCCACATCACCCAATCTTCCTAATGCGGTAGCTGATGAAGCATAAATTAAATCTCCAATAGTTTGAGAACTTAACGACATATTAGTTCCATCATTAGCTGCTAAAGTTTTACTTGAACTTGGAAATGTATATGTTTGTGATGCTGTTGCACTAAATACATAAGATGCATATGCTGGAGCTACACCAATTCCGCCAGATATAAATGGTGAACCAGCAGCTACATCAGCCAATCTTGTTGGTGTTCCAGATGCTCCACCAATAATTATATCTCCAGCTGTTGTCATTGGATTGGTCATTCCACCACCAATTGGAATGTTATTTATCATAAAATTACTACCACTGGGAATATTAACATTACCTTGATAATCAATACTTAGTTTTTCATTACCGTGATTTTTAACACTTAATAACTTATCTCCACTAGTATTTAAATTGTTCGATGTATCAAATAAATAAGCTAATGCACCGCCTGAACTTGCAACAGATGGATTTAAAAGGGTTGTACTTAAGTTATTAACATGAATATTTATGCTTGTATTGTTAATTGCGGTACCATTTGCATTAACATTGCCAATATTCAGGGCATTATTAGTAAATATTGTACCTGCATAGTCTATATAGGCAATTTCAGTACCAAAGTTTCTAAAACTAACAATTTTGTCACCACTAATACTTAAATTATTCAAGGTATCAAAAAAATAAGCAATTGCACTGCCTGAACTTGCAATTGCAGGTTCAAATTGAACTTTAATATTACCGCCTAATTGTCCAATTAACTCACCATTAAACACTAAATTAGTGGCGTTAAACACACCGTTATAATTCAAATTATTACCGGCAGAGGGATTAATATTTGAAGTATCAAAATAACCAGCTCTTGAGATCGTTAAAGGTTTTATAGTATTTCCAGTAACTGAAAATAATGAAGAACTTAAATTTAAAGTTTTACCACTTACGAAATTTATTTCATTTTGTAAGTTTGTTAAAGTTGTTTTTGTATTCCCTGTATAAACACTGTAAGTACTTGAATTTAATTTAGTTTTGGTTTGACCGCTAATATAATTAACATCAGATAATAAAGTATTATAATTACTATTGGTTTTACCTGAAATGAAATTAATATCATTTTGATGCGCAATTAATGTTGTTTGAGTTTTACCAGTATAATTATTAAAATTGATTTTTGTTAGTGTTTGGCCACTAATATAATTTATATTAGAATTAGTTATACCAGTATATGTATTAAATGTTGATTTAGTTACAAATGTACCAGTAATTCCACTAATATTTGGAGAATAAACTATAACATTATTTCCCTGAGTAACTATACTTGTGTTTCCGCTTGCTTTTAATGATCTAAAATTTAACGTATTGCCACTTAAGCCAACATAAACTAAACCTGTTCCATTACCAACATTTGCCCCATATTTAACTTCTGCAGGCTGATTTATATCTAAATATGTATGAGTTGAAGTACCTGACATTATATAATATTATTTTATATAAATAGTTTTATAAATGATAGCTAAAATTATACAACAATTCCATGTTAGGTATTGAATTTCGTGATCTACAATAGTAGACATTTTAATTTCGTATAAATAGTAAGAGTTTATAAAATTATTTTATAAATCTCCCCATGCAATTTCCATAATATTTTTGAACCTGTATAGCTGACCAAACTGAATTGTCAACTATAACTTCACAAATATTGCCTATAAATGGATCATTATGATTACCGTTAGCATAATTACCATCTATAGAAGTTACATTTATTTGAGTTGCAGTAAAATTACTTATTGATCCTCCTGCAGTTTGTGTATCATGTAATACTCCATTTATATAATATTTATGAGATGTTCCATTAACAGTTACTATAAGATTTATCCAAGTATTCACAGTACATAAATATGTTGATGTTGTTGCATAATTTGTACCATTATATACCATATAATAGGGATAACCATTATGAAGAGCTAATCCAATACAATCTGACTCACTTGCTGAAATATTCTCTCCAAAAATCCAACAATTACTCTGACCTCCAGTATAAGTAAAACCTGTAGGATATATCCAACAAGAAATAGTTTTATTTTGTGTAACTGTTAGAGAAACTGTTCCTGCTAATCCGTGGGCATATCCTCCTGGAAGATTCATGCCTGAACCAAACCTACCATTAGATATAGCATAAGTTGGAGAACCGCTACCACTATTTAAATTATAACCATTACCACTTAAATCATTAGCATTTGATTGTAATGGCCAATATCCAAATGTTGAACCTTTGTTTGATCCATAATAATGTCCTAACATAGTTGTAAGTTTTATTATTGTAAATATAAATATCGCGTTGGAAACAAATATAATTGAATATATAAATCTACTGCTGGTGTTGTTTGAACCGCAGATATATTAATACTTACTCTATCTCCAAGTGCTAAAGAAGTGTGAGAATTTGCAGTAAATGGCGTTGATGAATATCTCACCGTAGATGCGAGTGTTGGTGATGTTGTAAAAATGCTACTATTATTTTGTAAAATACTAATTGTAGTACTATTTGTAGTACCACTAGTTCCAACTTGTAAATCTGCACCTAAAACTCTCATAGGTTCCATAGCATAAAAATCGTTTGCAACATCTGTACCAGTCGCTCCAATGGTTCCAGCAACTACAAATTGTTCCATAAATAATTCAGCACCCAATGTTATAAATTTTAAACTATTTGCATCAATGCTTGCCATAGCATCTCCAATAAAAGTAACCGTTGTAGTTGGGGTACTAAATGTTGATGGGATACTAACCATTCCACATCTAATAGTACCACTTTCTGCCCATTTTATAATCATTCCCTTAGCAACCCATGTAGTAAAATTACCCGTTGCCGTAAAGGTTGTACTACTTCCGAATGCAGGTGTACCTGGAAATGTTATCCACGTAACTCCAAAAGTACTACCAGTAAATGTTGGTGAATTAATATTAGCTTTTGCAGCAATATTAGTGTTGGTATTACCAGTATAGGTCTTAAAGGATGAGTTTAAAAGATAATTATTAACTGCAGTAGTTCCGGTGTAGGTCTTAAAGGATGAGTTTAAAAGATAATTATTAACAGCAGTAGTTCCGGTGTAGGTCTTAAAGGATGAATTTAATAAATAATTACCAAAATTTGTATTAGTGTTTCCAGTATATGTAGAATAAACCGA
>Ga0187860_1001513_pt1 | contig 20427 bp, 15 predicted proteins | sample June2016WEW_10_4_FD_132981 | JGI IMG/M metagenome (GOLD analysis project Ga0187860, IMG submission 132981) | Peatland microbial communities from SPRUCE experiment site at the Marcell Experimental Forest, Minnesota, USA - June2016WEW_10_40 | ecosystem: Environmental > Terrestrial > Soil >...
AACACTTGGGCCGCTGCCACCGGTGCATCCACGAAGGAACTGATGGCCCGCATGGGCCACGCCAACTCCGCCGCCGCGCTCCGCTACCAGCACGCCACCGCCGATCGGGACCAGGTGATCGCCCAGGCCTTGTCCGACCTGGCGAAGCCCGCCGAGGTCGTGCCCATCGCTCGACGAGCGTCCGGAGCTGCCGGAACACGGGGGAGCAAATGACCCGGTGAATGGACGCTGGGCCGGCGTTGGTGGGGAGGCCTGGGATCCTTTCACCCTCTGGCTGCCCGAGAACCAAAGCTGGAAATCCTCCGACTGATCGCTCTACCCGACATCTCTGCTCCTCCTACCATGTAGGAATGCTCGGAGAACGCAGCTATCGCATCGGGGAGGTGTTCGTTCCGGGAGGGCTGCCGACGGTGACTTACGACGCGCGAGATGAACTCCACCTCGAGGAGCACCTACGCGACTATCTCGACGAGAGGCACCGAATCTTGTCGCTGTCGGGCCCGACGAAGACCGGGAAGACGGTCCTGCTTCGCTCAGTGATCGATAATCCGGTGTGGTTGGCCGGCGGCGAGCTTCATTCGCCGGACGAGTTCTGGCTAACGATCGCCGGTCAGCTCGGCCTCTTCCTGACCGAAGAGAGCCACGAGGCCACGAGCGACACCACCGGGCGAACAACGACGGGTGGGCTCACATCGCACGTGAGCGTCGCGCGCGAGGGATCCTCGACGCACGGCACCGAGAGAGGGTCCTCATTGGCGCGCTCGCGACTTCCGATAACTGCCGTCAAGGAGGCTCTCAGCACCAATCTGAGAGTGCTTGTCGTGGCCGATTTTCACTACATCTCGCCGGAGCTTCAGCTTCAGGTCGTCCGAGGGCTAAAGGATCTGGTCTTTAACGGGCTGCCTGTTGTTTTCGCATCGGTTCCTCACCGCGCCTACGACGCAGTGCGTGTCGAGAAAGAAATGACTGGGCGCGTCGAGCAGCTGAGCATCAACTTCTGGGCAGACAATGAACTCGAAAGAATCGCCGCCCGCGGGTTCGAGGTCTTGAACGCAGTTGATCCCGGAGGCGCGCTAGCTCGGCGCCTTGCGAGGGAGAGCTTCTCGTCGCCTCATCTAATGCAAGACTTCTGTCTGCAGCTGGGAAAGGACAACGGCATCCGGGAGACAGCTCCGGCCGCGGTCGAATTGCGAGCCCCCGAGTGGGATCCATTCTTTCGAGCCCGCGGTTCGGCGGCGTCGAAGGCTGCCTTTGACCTCCTGGCTCGGGGCCCGAGACAACGCGCCGACCGTAAATCTCGGGAACTGGCAACTGGACAGACGACTGACATCTACGGCGTCGTGCTCGCGGCTATCGCCGAAACGGGACCACTGACAGAACTCACGTACGAACAACTCCGAGCAGCGATCCGTAGCGTGATCGAAGAGCCTCCGCAACGGCACGAAGTCACGCGCGTACTCGAAGAAATGGCACGGATCTCCCGGGACAACATCGAGGGGGAGCCTGTTCTCGACTACGACACAGAACTCTCAACGCTCTACATTGCAGATCCGTTTTTCGCGTATTTCCTGCGCTGGGGGCGCGGCTCAGGGTAGGAGGCCGGCGCAGTTCAACGCGCTCGCGCATCGACGCCCTCTATCGGCATCTCCGGATCGATAGCCTCAGTGGTCCGAATTCCTTCGAGCGCTCGGCAGATGTCTCGACCGGACCAGGCGATTACCGCGGCCGAGTCCGATCTCGCAAAGCCGCCAAAGTCGTGCACACATCGCGCGACGCGCAATGCAGCGCGCGCGATGAACGCGCGATCACTCTCAACCAGGCACTGTGTCGGAGTCCTTGAAATGGGCTGTGAACAGGACTTATAGCGAGAGCGGGCGACGAGAATCGAACTCGCGTTCTCAGATTGGGAAGCTGATGTTCTGCCGCTGAACTACGCCCGCGTAGACGGCTCAGAATAGTCGACATCCGAGACGGTCGGCCCAGGTTCGCGTGCTGCGGATCGGGCCGACCGTATGGAGCAGACCCCTACCACGGCCCTGGGCGAATCAGTCCGACGCCCCGGACCGGACAGTGCCACGTCCTGGCGCCGTGGCAACTCCGCTGAATCGCCAGGATTAGGGGACGATGCCCAGATCTTGCTCGTCCCTGGTTTCTGCCGACTGCCGGTTGACGAGTTCCAGCATCTCCTCCCTCGGCAGCCGGGACGCTTGGGCCCAGTAGTAGATGACGAGACTGAACGCGGCCACGACGACCATGTCCCACCAGAAGTGGATGTGCCCAGTGTTGAGAGGAGCGGCCGTCGAGGTCTCCCCGCTGTACTGGCCCTGCCAGGAGATGATGCCCATACCGATCAGATACACCGGGAGCCACGATGCGGCCTTCCAGTGGAGGGGAGGCCGCTCCTGGTCGAGGGCCATAGAGATCCCAATCAGCACGTATCCGATCACGATCGCGACGCCGAGCTTCCAGATGACCGTCAAGCCAGACCAGTAGATGATCATGTTGGCGACGACGAAAGCGATCGGTCCGAGCACCTCGGCGCCCGGCATGCGGTACGGCCGGTGGTGGTCTGGCACCTGCTTGCGGAATGCACCCATGGACAGCGGCGCGCCGGCGTACATCAGCACGGAGGCGGATGTAACGAGCCCCACCAACGCGTGCCAGCTGGGGAATGGCAGCAGGAAGACCAACCCAAAGAGGAAAGCGAAGATCAAGCTCACCCACGGCACGCCCTGGCTGCTGACCTTCGTGAAGATCTGCGGGTAGTACCGGTTCCGTGCAAGGCCGTAGCCGACTCTGGAAGTCGAAGTCTCGTACATCTGGCCGGTTCCGTACGGCGAGATGACAGCGTCGATCCGCAGGATGGTCGCCAGCCAGCCAAGCCCGACTACTCCTGCGAGACCAGCGAACGGACCCGCCAGGATGGGCTTGTTGCTGATGGCGGCCCACCCGTGCGAGAGCACGGTGCTTGGCACCGCTCCGATGAACACGACCTGCAGCAGGATGTAGATCACGGTTCCGAGCAGGATGGAGAAGATGATTGCCCGCGGCAGGTTGCGCTGCGGGTCTTTCACTTCACCGGCCAACTGATCAGCCTGCTCGAATCCAAGGTAGGCGAAGACGATGCCGGCAGACGGAATCGCGCTGAACACAGCCTTGATCCCGTACGGCATGAACCCGCCCGCTGCGCCGTGGGGTGTGAAGCTGAAGTTGCCACCGTGGAACTTGAACAGCAGAACGATAATTGCCAGTATCGGGATCGCGACCTTCCAGTACGTGATCACGTTGTTCACACGGGAGAACAACCGCATCCCCAAGAAGTTCACCGCTGTGAAGATCGCCATGAGCACGACCGTCATTGCGAAACCGAGACCGGTGACGTTGCCAGTGGTCGGGTTGTAGACGCCGTGCCAGTAGTAGGAGGCGTATTGGAACACGGCGAAGCACTCGATCGGCGCCACCGTGACAGCCTGTAGCCAAGAGAAGAATCCGAAGGACGTTCCGGCGACGCTGCCAAAGGCGAAGTGCGGGAATCGAGCAGTGCCGCCACTGACCGGATACATCCCCCCGAGCTCGGCATGGACTAGCGCCAGGATGATTACCGCTACCCCACCGATGACCCAGCCCACGACAGCGGCGGGCCCCGCTAGCTGCGCGGCGTAGAGCGCTCCGAACAACCAACCGGAACCGATGATCGACGTCTCGGATGCCCAAGTTGCGCCAATCAACCCCATCTCCCGCCTGAGACCAACATCTGCAGGAAGGATCTCGGCGGGCACTTCAGCACTTGGTGTTGCCATGCTGTGGCCTCCCCAAAAGTCGGCGGTCGGTTGTCCCGTCGGATATCGTGCCACGCTTCGTTGCAAATTGCTGTGACTGTGGCGAGAGCACCCGGCTCGTCGGGCTGCCGGAGTTCTCCCGCCGGAGACATTCGTCGATGACCGCCCCCCGAGGCCGAGGTCTGGCCAGAGGAGGAGGCGCGAGCCGAGTAACGCTCGGCGTCTCGTGAGCGCCGGATACTACCCAGCGGCGGCGCGTTGCTCCTGGTCCTCGAACTGCGTGTGGTACAGCTCGGCGTACAGGCCCCCTCGCTCGAGCAGTTCCTCGTGCGTGCCGCGCTCGACGATCCGTCCTTCGTCCACCAGGACGATCAGGTCGGCGTCCCGCACGGTCGACAGTCGGTGTGCGATCACGATCGAGGTCCTCCCTGAGAGCGCAGTCGCCAGGGCTTGCTGGACGGCGAGTTCCGACTCGGAATCGAGATGCGCCGTCGCCTCGTCCAGCACGACCACGTCGGGCGCCTTGAGGAGGAGGCGAGCGATAGCGATCCGCTGCTTCTCGCCCCCGGAGAACCGGTAACCGCGGTCACCCACGACCGTGTCCAGACCGTCCGGCAGAGAGTCGATCAACGGCAGGATCTGGGCGGAGGCGAGCACTTGCCGCAGCTCCTCCTCGGTGGCGTCTGCCTTGGCATAGAGCAGGTTCGAGCGGATCGTCTCATGGAACAGGTGTGCGTCCTGCGTCACGACACCGATGGCCGCTCGAAGGGACTTCATTGTGGCGTCGCGGACATCGATGCCGTGGACCTTGACGGCCCCGGCAGTGACGTCGTACAACCGGGGTACCAGGTGGCTGATCGTCGTCTTGCCTGCTCCTGACGGACCGACGAGAGCCACCATCTGACCAGGTTCGACGCGGAAGGAGACGTCGTAGAGGACCTGTTGGGAAGGAGCCTGGTCGAGAACCGCCACGCTCTCGAGGGAGGCGAGCGAGACCTCCTCGGCCGTCGGATAGCTGAAGTCGGCGTGGTCGAACTCGATCGTGGCCGGGCCGCGGGGCACGGGGACGGCATCTGGGCGCTCGTCGATCATCGGCGGGAGATCGAGCACCTCGAAGACACGGTCGAAGGACACGAGGGCGGTCATGACGTCCACCTGGACGTTCGAGAGCGCCGTCAATGGACCGTAGAGCCGGTTGAGGTAGAGGGTCAGGGCGACGACAGTACCGACGAGCAGCAGGCCCTTGGCAGCCTCTACGCCGCCCCAACCGTAGACGAGAGCCGTCGCCAGTGACGCCGTGAGCAGCAGCGATGTCATGAAGATGCCGCCGTACATCGCCTGGGTGACGCCGATGTCACGCACCCAGCCTGCGCGGCGGTCAAAGACGTTCGTCTCGGAGCTCGGGTCACCGAAGAGCTTGACGAGGAGGGCGCCGGAGACGTTGAACCGCTCCGACATCGTCGTGTTCATCTCGGCGTTCAACGAGTAGCTCTCCCGAGTAAGTGCCTGAAGGCGCCGGCCCACCCAGCGGGACGGGAAGACGAACACCGGCAGCATCGCCAGAGCCAGCAACGTGATCTGCCAGGACAAGACGAACATGGCCGCCAGCGTCACGACGACCGTGATGAGGTTGCCGACAACGGACGAGAACGTGTCGGTGAAAGCTTGCTGTGCACCGAGCACGTCGTTGTTGAGGCGGGAGACGAGGGCGCCGGTCTGAGTTCGGGTGAAGAAGGCGACGGGCATGCGACCGACGTGAGTGAAGACCTTCGTGCGCATGTCGTAGATGAGGCCCTCGCCGATGCGTGCGGAAATCCACCGCTGCCACAGCGTCAAGCCGGCACTCACGACGGCGAGCCCGGCGACAATGAGAGCAAGCACGATCACTTCGCCGGGGTGATGCTCACGAATTCCGTTGTCGATGATCGCCCGGAGGATGAGTGGGTTGGCAGCTCCGACCAGAGCGCTCATGACGATCAGCACCAAGAAGACGCCGAGCTGGAGACGGTAGGGCTTGGCGAAGCCGGCGATGCGCTTCACGATGCCCTTGGGCAGCCGGCTGTTCTTCACGCTCTCGTCGCGACGGAACGAGCGCATCAGGCCCCAGCTCGCGGGGCCGCCTCCACCGCCGGCGTTCATCCCTCTCATCACGCTTGGGGACAACAACGACGAGGCCCCAGGCCTTCCCTGGTTCGCTCAGCCGACGGAGGCTCGTCCCGCCCGGAATACCGCGCCTAGTGGCCGTTGTTTGCATGAGCAACAAAGGAGTCACCGTGGCTGAGCTCGACGGACAGCAAACCCTGCCGCTACTTCCCCTCACCTCCGGCGTCGTGCTGCCCGGGATGGTGTTCAGCCTGGCGCTCGAGACCGACGAGGCGCGGGCTGCCGTGGACGCGGCCGGCGCCGCCGGTGGACGGCTCGTCATCGTCCCGCGGGTCGAGGGGCGTTATGCCACGATCGGCGTGATCTCGGCGATCCTCGAGACGGGCGAGCTTCCGGGCGGGCCACTGGCTGCAGTCGTACAGGGCCAGCAGCGCGCGGCCATCGGTGCGGTCGTCCCCGGAACGGGTGAGGCGCTGTGGATGCAGGTCGACCCGATCAGTGAGCCGCCCGCATCGACGACGGCACAGGAGCTGGCGCGCGAGTACCGCGCAGTCCTGGAGAACATCCTGCTGTCCCGCGGCGCCCGCCGGATGGCCGAGCGGCTCCGTGAGGTCACGGACCCGTCGCAAATCGCCGACTTGGCCGGTTACTCGCCCGACCTGTCACTTGACGAGAAGATGAAGGTGCTCGAGACGACTGACTTGGAAGAGCGGTTGCGTCTCGTCCTCGCGTCCGCCAGGGACACCCTCGCCGATCTGACGCTTCGCGACCAGATCAAGACAAGCGTCGAGCAGGGAATGGAGAAGACCCAGCGGGAGTTCCTGCTCCGGCGGCAGTTGGATGCCATCCGCAAGGAGCTCGGTGAGCTCTCCGACGACGGAGAGGTCACCGGCCCGGACGGCTATCGCACGCGCCTGGAGACGGCCGAACTGCCCGAGGCGGTGCGAGCGGCGGTCCTCAAGGAGATCGGTCGCCTGGAGCGCACGAGCGAGCAAAGCCCCGAGCACGGGTGGATCCAGACGTGGCTCGACACCGTCTTCGAGCTCCCCTGGGGCAAGGAATCGGCAGACCGCTTGGACATCGGCGAGGCCGGCCGGATCCTCGAAGAGGACCACGACGGCCTGCGCGACGTGAAGGACCGCATCCTGGAGCACCTGTCCGTCCGCAAGCTGCAGATCGAGCGCGGTCTCACGCCTGTGAAAGGAACTAGGGGCGCCGGCGCGATCCTGGCGCTGGTGGGGCCTCCTGGCGTGGGCAAGACGTCACTCGGCGAGTCGGTGGCGCGCGCCCTCGGCCGGTCGTTCGTACGCGTAGCTCTCGGTGGGGTGCGCGACGAGGCGGAGATCCGCGGGCACCGGAGAACCTACGTCGGCGCTCAGCCCGGTCGCCTCGTGAGAGCGCTCCGAGAGGCGGGGACGATGAACCCGGTCATCTTGCTCGACGAGATCGACAAGCTCGGCTCGGACTACCGAGGCGACCCCTCGTCAGCCTTGCTCGAGGTGCTCGACCCGGCGCAGAACCACACGTTCCGTGACCACTACCTCGAGGTCGAGCTCGACCTGTCGAAGGTGCTGTTCATCGCGACCGCCAACGTCGTCGATACGATCCCCTCGCCACTGCTCGACCGGATGGAGGTCATCCGGCTGGACGGCTACACCGAAGACGAGAAGGTTGCCATCGCTCGCCACCACCTCCTGGTTCGCCAGATCGAGCGGTCGGCGCTCCGCGATGGCGAGGTCGACGTCACTGACGACGCCGTCCGGACGATCATCGCCGACTACACCCGCGAGGCCGGAGTCCGGTCGCTCGAGCGTGAGCTCGGCAGGCTGCTGCGCAAGGTGGCCACGAAACTCGCCTCCGGTGCGATCCAAGCCTCCGTCCTCGTCGACGCCGGCGACGTGCGTGGATGGCTGGGACGGGCACGCTTCTTCTTCGAGGCCGCCGACCGGACGGCGGTGCCCGGGGTCGCGACCGGCCTCGCCGTCACCGGCTCCGGTGGCGACGTCCTCTACGTCGAGGCCACGTCGATGGACGGACCGGAGGGCCTGGTGCTCACCGGCCAGCTCGGTGACGTGATGAAGGAGTCGGCCGAGATCGCCTTGTCCTACGTACGCTCGCACGCGAAGGAACTCGGCATCGATGCCCACGCACTGGACAGTCGGCGTTTCCACGTGCACGTACCGGCGGGTGCGGTTCCGAAGGACGGCCCCTCCGCCGGCGTGACGATGGTGACAGCGCTGGTGTCGTTGCTGACCGAGCGCCCGGTCCGCTCGCCGGTCGGTATGACCGGCGAGGTGACCCTCCAGGGCCTCGTCCTCCCGATCGGTGGCGTCAAGCAGAAGGTGCTCGCCGCCCACCGTGCCGGCTTGCGGGAGGTCGTGCTCCCCGTGCGCAACGGGCCGGATCTGGAGGACGTACCCGAAGCCGTGCGTGAGGAGATGACATTCCACCTCGCGACGAACGTCGGTGAGGTGCTAGCGGCAGCGCTCGAGCCGGTGATCTCGGGCTCGGCCAGCGAGCAGGGCAGCGGGCCGTCGGCCGACGACGCAACGGCTGCGGCCGGGTCGGCTGCGGCCTGAGCCGACAACTCGCCACCGCCTCCGCACACCCCCTCCAGAGGAGGGGGTGTGCGGCCGCCGGTGCCGTTGTCACGTGTGCTCGGCACAGTGCAAAGTTGCGGTGACAGCGGCGCTCCGGCCGGGCGTCGGTGACTGGCAAGCGGAAGCGCTGGCTGACAGCCGCCTGTAGCCACCCGCTCAGTACCGGTAGGCGTCGCTCTTGTAGGGACCTGAGACCGGCACGCCGATGTAGGCGGCCTGCTCCTCCGAGAGCGTCGTCAGCTTGACACCCAACGCCCCGAGATGCAGGCGGGCGACCTTCTCGTCGAGGTGCTTCGGCAGCACGTGCACACCGGTCGGGTAGTCGGCCGTCTTCGTGAACAGCTCGATCTGGGCGATCGTCTGGTTCGTGAAGGAATTCGACATCACAAAACTCGGGTGACCCGTAGCGCAGCCGAGGTTGAGCAACCGGCCTTCGGCCAGCACGATCACGGCATGGCCGTCGGGGAACACCCACTTGTCCACCTGGGGCTTGATGTTGACGCGCTCGATGCCGGGTACCTTCGCCAGTCCGGCCATGTCGACCTCGTTGTCGAAGTGGCCGATGTTGCCGACGATCGCCTGGTGCTTCATCGCCGCCATGTGCTCGGCCGTGAGCACCGACCGGTTACCGGTGGCCGTCACGAAGATGTCAGCCACCCCGACGAAATCCTCCAGTGTGGCGACCTGGTAGCCGTCCATCACCGCTTGCAGCGCGCAGATCGGGTCGATCTCGGTGACGACCACCCGGGCCCCCTGGCCGCGCAAGGACTCGGCGCAACCTTTCCCGACGTCGCCGTAGCCGCAGACCACAGCGACCTTCCCACCGATGAGGACGTCGGTGGCGCGGTTGATCCCATCGATGAGGGAGTGGCGGCAGCCGTACTTGTTGTCGAACTTCGACTTCGTGACCGAGTCGTTGACGTTGATCGCCGGGAACAGCAGCTCTCCCCGCTCATGCATCTGGTAGAGGCGGTGGACGCCGGTGGTGGTCTCCTCGGTGACCCCTCGGATCCCGTTCGCGATCGACGTCCAGAGCGTCGCATCCTCGCTCAGCGTCCGCCCGAGCAATGCCAGCACGACGGCGAGCTCCTCGCTGTCAGCGGTGGACGGGTCCGGCACCGAGCCGGCTTTCTCGAACTCCACACCCTTGTGCACCAGCAACGTCGCGTCACCACCGTCGTCGAGGATCATGTTCGGGCCGCCGCCGTCAGGCCAGCGCAGCGCCTGCTCGGTGCACCACCAGTACTCCTCGAGGCTCTCGCCCTTCCAGGCGAACACCGGCACACCCGCCGGCGACTCAACAGTCCCGCCACGACCGACGGCGGCCGCGGCGGCGGCGTGGTCCTGGGTGGAGAAGATGTTGCAGGACGCCCAGCGAACCTCGGCCCCGAGGTCGACCAGGGTCTCGATCAGCACGGCGGTCTGCACCGTCATGTGGAGCGACCCGCTCACACGCGCCCCGCGGAGCGGCTGAGCCTCGGCGAACTCCTCCCGAACCGCCATGAGACCGGGCATCTCGTGCTCGGCCAGCTCGATCTCCTTCCGGCCGAAGCCGGCGAGCGTCAGGTCAGCCACTTTGTAGTCGAAGCTCATCCCATCTCCTTTACTCATTCGGTCTCGGCGGAGCAGCCGCTGCGGCCAGCAACCGCAGGTGCTTCTCCTGCTCGAAGGCAAGCCACTCAGCCGGGGCCACCTCGTCCGGGCGCACGGCCTGAGCGGAGAACCAGGCGTCCAGAGCGGCACGCAACGAACGGTCCTCACGGAGTCGCAACGCAAAACCCACCTCGGACAACTCCACGCCGAACTCCTCCAGGAGCTCGCGCAGCGTGCGCAAGCGCTGTAGCTCCGCCGGCCCGAACAGGCGGTAGCCGCCTGCCGACCGCACCGGGACGACCAAGCCGGACTCCTCGATGTAGCGGAGCATGCGAGCGGACCAGCCGGTGATGGCGGACGCCTCGTGGATCGTGAGCGTGCCTCCGCCGGCGAGGTCGCGGGTAGGGGCCGCAGCGGGCATGAACCAACCTTACCACGAGCGTGAGAATGTTGTCGGAGGCACCTTCGGTTCGGCGCCAGTAGGGTGCTCCCGCATGATCCTGTCGGACCGGACCATCCGTGAGGAGCTCGACGCAGGGCGGATCGGGATCTCCCCGCTCGGCGAAGGCTGCATCCAGCCGTCATCGGTCGACCTGCACGTCGACCGATATTTCCGCGTGTTCCGCAACCACACCCAGCGGGTCATCGACGTGCGGGAGAACCAGGAAGAGCTCACCGAGCTGGTAGAGGCCGTCGGGGACGACCCGCTCATCCTGCACCCGGGCGAATTCGTTCTCGGCTCCACGGTCGAACGCGTCCGCCTCCCCGCCGACCTCGTCGGCAGGTTGGAGGGCAAGTCGAGCCTGGGGCGTCTGGGGTTGTTGATCCACTCGACGGCGGGTTTCGTCGATGCTGGGTGGGACGGGTACCTGACGCTCGAGCTCTCCAACGTCGCCAACCTTCCCATCACTGTGTACCCCGGCATGAAGATCGGCCAGATCAGCTTCCTGCGCATGACGACGGCGGCTGACACTCCGTACGGCTCGGCCGGCCTCGGTTCGAAGTACCAGAACCAGCGCGGCCCGACTCCGAGCCGCTACTTCGAGAATTTCGGGTCGGTCGGCACGGGCGAATAGATTCTCCAGAGGGCGTGCAGCGTCGCGCCCGACCGCCGCCATCCACCCGGCCGTGGCGGCATCTCCCCGAGGAGGGCACGTGCTCACCAGGTACCCGATCGCGCTGGCGGCGACTGCCATCGCGCTTGTCGTCGCGGGCCGACGCCTCTGGTTCCTGTTCCGGCTCATCACGGCAGGCAAGCCTGCGCCAGAACGGCTGGCGAGCTGGGGCAAGAAGGCCGAGGTCGAGTTGAAGGAGGTCGGCGGCCAGCGGCGGCTCCTCAAGTGGACGGTCCCAGGCCTCGCCCATGCGTTCACGTTCTGGGGTTTCACGGTCCTGTTCCTCACGATCATCGAGGCGTACGGTGACCTGTTCCAGTCGACGTTCCACATCCCACTGATCGGGACGAACCCGTTCGTCGGCTTCATCGAGGACTTCTTCGCCGTCGCGGTGCTGGTGTCCCTGGCCGTGTTCAGCGTCATCCGGCTGAAGAACGCGCCGAAGCGACTGGACCGTGAGAGCCGGTTCTACGGGTCGCACACCGGCGCCGCCTGGGTCACCCTCGCTTTCATCGCCGGCGTCATCATCACGCTGTTGCTGTACCGCGGCGCGCAGACGAACGTCTCGACGAACGGCGTACCCGACTTCCCCTACAGTCACTGGGCCTTCGCCTCGCACGCCGTCGGCTACCTCCTACACCCGCTCGGTGTCACCACGAACCAGGCGTTGTCCACGATCTTCGTGGACCTGAACGTGATCGTCATCGTGGGCTTCCTCGTCTTCCTCCTGTACTCCAAGCACCTTCACATCGTGATGGCCCCGATCAACGTGGTGTTCTCCCGCCAGCCCCGTGCCCTCGGCGCTCTCGACGCGACGCCGACGATCGACGTCGAGAACATGGACGAGGACACGGTGTTCGGCGCCGGCAAGATCGAGCACTTCTCCTGGAAGCAGATGCTGGACTTCGTCACGTGTACCGAGTGCGGCCGCTGCCAGAGCCAGTGCCCGGCTTGGAACACCGGGAAGCCGCTCTCGCCGAAGCTCGTGATCATGGGCCTCCGCGACGAGTTGCTGAAGAGCTCCGGACGTGTGCTCGTTGGCGCAGCGGCCCGCCGGGCTGGATCTTCCGACTCAGCGCCTTCGAGCGCGGCAGCGAGTGCTGCCATCGCCCTCGAACAGGCCCCCACGCTCGTGCCGGGCGTGATCGACCCGGACGTGCTCTGGTCGTGCACGACGTGCGGGGCGTGCGTCGAGCAGTGCCCGGTGGACATCGAGCACATCGACGCCATCGTCGACATGCGGCGGTACGAGGTGTTGATCGAGTCGCGCTTCCCGACCGAGGCCGGACTGATGCTGCGCAACATCGAAAACCGGGGCGACCCCTGGGGCCTCGGCAGCTCCAAGCGCCTCGAGTGGACCGAGGCGCTCGATTTCGAGATCCCCGTCGTCACCGACACGATCCCCGACGACATCGAGTATCTGTTCTGGGTCGGGTGCGCCGGCGCTTTGGACGAGCGTGCCCGCAAGACGACGCAGTCGACCGCCCGGCTGCTGCACCAGGCGGGCGTCACCTTCGCCATCCTCGGTCCGGCTGAGTCCTGTACGGGCGATCCGGCTCGCCGGCTCGGCAACGAGTACCTCTTCCAAATGCAGGCCATGCAGAACGTGGAGACGCTCAAGTCAGCCGGGGTAAAGAAGGTGATCGCCTCGTGCCCGCACTGCTTCAACTCGATCAACAAGGAGTACCCGGCCCTCGGCGGTGACTTCGAGGTCCTCCACCACTCGCAGTTGCTGAGCCGCCTCGTGTCCGATGGGCGGCTCCGGCCCGAGCGGTTCGACGCCAAGGTCACCTACCACGACCCCTGCTACCTCGGTCGCCACAACCGCGTCTACGACGAGCCGCGCTCGGTCCTCGACGCCGTGCCGGGAGTGAGCTCAGTGGAGATGCATCGGTGCAAGGAGAGGGGTTTCTGCTGCGGGGCCGGGGGCGCTCGCATGTGGCTCGAGGAGAAGATCGGCAAGCGGGTCAACCTCGAGCGTATGGACGAGGCGCTCGGCACGGGCGCCGACGTCGTGTCGACAGCATGCCCCTACTGCTTGATCATGTTGGACGACGCTGTGAAGGAGCGCCATCGCAGTGAGGAGGTCTCGGTGCTCGACATCTCGCAGATCCTCGAGCGCTCGATGGCGGAGCGGACCGACCCACCACCGGCAAGCTGAGCCACCCGCGACGCCGTCGCGGGCTCACGTCTAGTTGCTAGTGGACGGCCGCTCCGAGCGCCTTGGCGTCAGCGTTGCGCAGGCGCGAGGCGGTCGCGACCAAGAGCTTCCGTGTCAGGCTGGCGGATTCGGTCAGGAGCCGGTTGAAGTCCTTCTGGGAGATGGCCAGCAGCTCCATATCCGTCGCAGCCTTGACCGTCGCCGACCGCGGCAGGCGGTCGAGGAGGGCCAGCTCGCCGAAGTACCCGCCGGGGCCGAGCTCCGCGGTCTTCCGGCCGTTGCGGCTCACTATCGCCTTGCCACTCACGATGAAGTAGAAGGTCTGCCCGACCTCGCCCTCGTCGCACACGGTGGTGCCGGCCGTCACCGTGACCGTCTCGGCGCTCTTGGAGATGGACTTGAGCTCCGAACGAGAGCACTCGCTGAAGAGCCACACGCTTCCGAAATCGAACGAGGCGGTAGGAGACATGTCCGCAGCGTACTGCGGCCACGCTAAGCGAGCATGGGGACGCCAACAGGCCGGCGCCCGGGACTCGACAATGAGCCCGAGCGCCGGCCGGGCGCCTCGTTGACTTTGGGAGGGCTACACGGCCTCGGCGCCCCGCTCTCCCGTACGCACGCGTACGACTTCCTCGAGCGGCAGCACCCACACCTTGCCGTCGCCGATCTTGCCGGTACGGGCCGACGTCACGATCGCCTCGACGATGTCGGACACCTCCGAATCGCCGACGACTACCTCGATGCGCACTTTTGGCACGAGGTCGATCGTGTACTCGGCTCCCCGGTAGATCTCGGTGTGCCCACGCTGGCGGCCGAAGCCCTGCACCTCGGCGACCGTCAAGCCTTGCACCCCGAGGTCCTTCAGCACCTCCTTGACATCATCGAGCTTGAACGGCTTGATCACTGCGACGACCAGCTTCATGCCGGGCTCCCTTCCAGTGCCGGACGTCCAGCGTCCACTCCTTCATAGCCTTCACCGATCCGCCGGGCGCCTTCAGGCGGCATGACCTCCTCGAGGTGGACGGCGGCGTCGCCGATCTCGAGCTCTTCGTCGGTGAACCGGAGCGAGATGCGGAAGACCTTCTCGATGAGTTTCAAGATCAAGAAGGTGACGAGCGCATCCCAGACGATGACCGTGAGGGCCGCGCCCGCTTGGATCGCCACCTGTCCGGGGTGCCCATAGAAGAGGCCGGCGGACGACACCACCGAGAGCTTCCCGTTGGCGCCCTTGACGTAGTACTCGGCCATCTTCGGATCAGCAAAGAAACCCACCAGGATTCCTCCCGCCAACCCCGCCACCCCGTGGGTGTGCACGACGCCGAGCGCATCGTCGACCTTCTTGAAGATGCCGACATGGGCCATCTTGTTCCAGGAGAACCAGACGATCGCCGAGGCGATGATGCCCATCATCAGCGCTCCCCAGCCGTTCACGAAGCCTGCTGCCGGCGTGATCGCCACGAGACCGACGATCATCCCGTTCACCGAGCCGAGGAAGTTGGGCTTCTTCGGGCCGCCGAAGGTGTCCATCGTCAGCCACGTGAGCAAGGCCGCTGCCGTGGCAAGGTTCGTGTTCAGCACTGCGGCGGCGGCATCCCCGTTGGCGAAGTACGGATCACCGCCGTTGAAGCCGTTCCATCCGAGCCAGAGGATGCCGGCGCCGGCCGCCACGAGTAACAGGTTGTTCGGCGTGAACGAGTCACGGTCCCGCTTCAACCTCGGCCCGACGACGGCCGCTGCCACAAAACCGGACGTGCCGGCAGCGAGGTGGATCACGTAGCCACCGGAGTAGTCGAGTGCCCCCCGCTGCGCCCAGAAACCGCCACCCCACAACAGCATCGCGTTCACCGTGTACGCGAACGTCGTCCACAACGGGACGAAGATCAGCCACGCCTTGAGGCTCATGCGACCGAGCACGCTGCCGAGGAACAGCAAGGGCGTGATCGCCGCGAACACGAACTGGAAGTAGACCAGCGCCGAGCTCGAGAACATGAGTGACGGACCGGCCAGGTCACTGGTCTGCGGGATCGAAGCGGGCCCGATCTCGTGCGTGGCTCCGAGGATCGGCCCCGGTTTGCCGAGGAACGTACCTCGGGCGGCGCTGCCGATATGCAGCAAACCAGGCCCGAAACCCATGTTGTAGGCCCAGAGCACCCACACGATGAGCACGAGCGAGAACGCCGCGAATGCCATGACCATCGTGTTGACAGCCCACTTCTTCTTGACGATCCCGCCGTACAGCACGGCGATCCCCGGGAGGCTCATCAGTCCGACGAGCGTCGCGGCAGTCAACTGCCACGATGTGTCGCCCGCGTTGAGCCAACCGGGGGACGGGACATACGTCGTTGCCAGCATGCAACCTCCTTGGTCACCGGCGTCAGGCCATGTGGTGCGGGCCCGTCGGACGTCGTTGTCCTAGGAGCTACTTGGGTTTCGACGCAGCGTACGGAGGGGGTGTTGCGCGGCTGTAAGTGGGGCGAGAAGGCTGTGTTACCCGAATGTGAACGGGGTGTGAACTACCAGCATGATGGCCCTGGCCGAGCCCTGGCCGAGCCGTGGCCGAGCCCTAGCCGGCCCTAGCCGGGACGGATCAGGCCTTGACCTCGGCCACGACGACCTTGGTCACGTACACCTTCACCGTCGGCGTGCCGCTCGTCGAGCCGTCCGAGCCGATCTTGGCGACGACGCTGGTGCCCGAGATGATGTGCCCGAAGTCGGTGTAGAGCGGCTCGGTGTCGAGCGTCGACTGCCCACCTGGCAGCACGATGAAGAACTGGCTCGTGTTGGTCGTCGGCTTGCCCGTGTTCGCCATGGCGAAGTCGTAGGGCTGGTAGCAGTCGGGGCCTGTCTTCGTCTTGCAGCTGGCCGGCGGGGTGTTGCCGGTGAACTGATAGCCGGGGTAGCCGTAACGTGCGAGCACAGCCGTGCCGGTGCCGGCACCGCCGCTGCCCGTGCCGGTCGGGTCGCCGCCTTGCACCACGAAACCGGGGATGATCCGGTGGAAGAACGTGCCGTCATAGAAGTGCCATCCGGCGAGGAACACGAAATTGTTCACGGCTGCGTAAGACTTGGCGGCGACCATCTGCACGGTGAAGTCGCCGACCGAGGTCTGGAAGGTGGCGTCCCACACCGACGTCCTGGCGATGCAGTCCGGGGGCGCCTTGGAGAAGAGCACCTCCCGCTTCGGTGCCCCACCTGCCGGCGGGCAGGTCGGTGTTACGGGTTGGGTTGCCAACGCCACCGTGGAAGGCGGCGCGAAGGTGCTCGGAGGCACGGTGCTCGTCGGCGTGGTGCTCGAAGATGTGCTCCCCAACGTGCTCGTCGAGGTACCGGCCGGGGCGACTACCCGGCTGCCACCGGTCTGGACGATCAACACGGTCAGGACGACGACGGCCAGCACGAGGGCAGCGACGATGGCGACTGCCCGCTTCTTGTCGCCCGGGGGACGGACCTTCGGGGCGATGCTCATCGGTCAGCCTGCAGCGCGACTGCCTCGGCGGCCTGCTTCGCCGCCTCGGGGTCGCCGAGGTAGCGGGCGCCCATGACCCCGAGCCGTGCGTCGAGGTCGTACACCCTGGGAAACCCGGTCGGGATGTCGAGACCGACGATGTCGGCGTCCGAGATGCTCTCGAGTTCCTTTACGAGGGCCCGGAGGCTGTTGCCGTGCGCGACGACGAGGACCGTCCGGTCGGCAATGAGCTCGGGTGCGATGACGTCCTCCCAGTAGGGCATGAGCCGGCGGACCACGTCGGCGAGGCATTCGGTCGCCGGCAGTACGGATTGGGGCACGTCACGGTACCTCGGGTCGTTGACCGGGTGTCTCGCATCCTCGAGACCGACGGGCTCTGGCGGGGAGTCGTAGCTCCTCCGCCAGATCTTCACCTGGTCGGCTCCGTACTCATCGGCGGTCTCGCGCTTGTTGAACCCCTGCAGCGCGCCGTAGTGACGCTCGTTCAGCCGCCAGTGCCGCCGGACCGGGAGGTAGCTGCGGCCCATCTCGTCGAGCGCCAGGTTGGCGGTCCTGACGGCTCGGGTGAGCACCGAGGTGTGCACCGAGTCGAACTCGATCCCCGGTTCGGCGGCCATCAGCCGGCCTGCCACCCTGGCCTCTTCCTCCCCGCTGGCGGTCAGGTCGACGTCGGTCCACCCGGTGAAACGGTTCTCGGCGTTCCAGGTGCTCTGTCCGTGACGGAGGATGACGAGCGTCGGCACAACAGGCGAGGCTAGTTGGCGCCCACCGGCGCCGGTGACGAGCAACCGGTAGCCCGGTAGCGTGCACGGGTGCTCGAGTGGGAGCTGTTGCGCAGCCGTGCCGGGCCGTCGGGATGGGTCCAGGTCACGACCGCCACCTACCGCATGTCCGACGGCAGCGAGGCCGACTGGGATCTGATCGAAGGTCCGGACATCGTGGCGATCGTCGCCGTGACGGCCGGCGACGAGGTGATCCTCGTCCGCCAGTACCGCCCCGGCCCGGGAAGCGTCCTGTGCGAGCTTCCGGGCGGTCTCGTCGACCCGGGCGAGTCCCCCACCGACGCCGCCGCCCGAGAGCTCCTCGAGGAGACGGGCTACCAAGGCGACCTCACGGTCTTCGGATCGTGCTGGCGCAGCTCCTCGGAGGTCCGCCGGCAATGGTTGGCCGTCGCCACGGGCTGCCGGAAGGTGGCGGAGCCGACTCCGGGGGAGCACGAGTGGCTCGAGGTGCTCCTCATGGGGATGGACCAGTTCCGCCAGCACGTCCGCAGCGGGCTTCTCACCGACACGGGTGCCGCCTACCGGGGGTTGGACCGGCTGAACCGTCTCTGAAGAACTAAAGAATCTAATCTTGACAATGAACGACTCAACTTTGTTACACTCTTCACTGTCGAGAGTGCGTGGCTGGGCGGAAGGACCGCGTGAGCCAAGTTTCGAAGAGATGGAGGACTTGAGATGCCAAAGGCCGTAGGGATCGACCTTGGGACCACGAACTCGGTGGTCGCGTTCCTGGAAGCTGGGGAACCGACCGTGATCCCGAACGCGGAAGGCGGGCGGACGACGCCTTCGGTCGTCGCCTTCGCGAAGTCTGGCGAGGTACTCGTGGGCGAGGTCGCCAAGCGCCAGGCGATCACGAACCCTGATCGGACGGTCCGGTCCGTGAAGCGTCAGATGGGGACGAGCTGGACGATCGACATCGATGGGAAGGGGTACACCCCCCAGGAGATCTCGGCCCGGATCCTGCAGAAGTTGAAGAGGGACGCGGAGGGTTTCCTCGGCGACACCGTGGCCCAGGCCGTGATCACCGTGCCGGCGTACTTCGACGACGCCCAGCGCACCGCCACGAAGGAAGCCGGCCAGATCGCCGGCCTCGATGTGCTGCGGATCATCAACGAGCCCACCGCCGCCGCCCTCGCGTACGGGCTCGACAAGGAAGGCGCCGACCAGACCGTCCTCGTGTTCGACCTCGGTGGTGGCACATTCGACGTCTCGATTCTCGAGATCGGTGAGGGCGTGTTCGAAGTGAAGGCCACCGCCGGCAACACCCACCTCGGAGGTGACGACTGGGACCAGCGCGTCATCGACTGGCTCGTGAAGACGTTCAAGGACACCGAGGGCGTCGACCTGTCGAACGACCGGATGGCCCTGCAGCGCCTGAGGGAGGCCGCCGAGAAGGCCAAGATCGAGCTCTCGACGGTCCAGGAGACGACGATCAACCTGCCGTTCATCACTGCCACGAACGAAGGCCCGAAGCACCTCGACCTGAAGCTGACGAGGGCCAAGTTCCAAGAGCTGACCGACGACCTGGTCGAAGCGTGCCGCGGGCCGTTCGACTCCGCCATCGCCGACGCCGGTCTCACGAAGGCCGATCTTGACCACGTGATCCTTGTCGGTGGCGCCACCCGGATGCCTGCAGTGCAGGAGCTCGTGCTGAGTCTGACGGGCAAGGAGCCCCACAAGGGCGTGAACCCGGACGAGGTCGTCGCCGTCGGCGCGGCCATCCAGGCCGGCGTACTCAAGGGCGAGGTGAAAGATGTCCTGCTGCTCGACGTGACCCCGCTCAGCCTCGGGATCGAGACCAAGGGTGGCATCACGCACCGGCTGATCGAGCGCAACACGACGATCCCCACGCGGCGCTCGGAGATCTTCACCACCGCCGAGGACGGCCAACCATCGGTGGAGATCCACGTGCTGCAGGGCGAGCGGGACATGGCCATGTACAACAAGACGCTCGGCAAGTTCCAGCTCGTCGACCTTCCTCCGGCCCCGAGAGGCAAGCCGCAGATCGAGGTGGCGTTCGACATCGACGCCAACGGCATCGTGCACGTCTCGGCCAAGGACCTCGCGACGAGCAAGGAGCAGTCGATGACCATCACCGGTCAGTCGTCGCTCCCGAAGGACGACATCGCCCGGATGGTCCGCGACGCTGAGGAGCACGCGGCCGACGACAAGCGCAGGCGCGCCGAGGCCGAGGCCCGCAACGACGCTGACACGACCGTCTACCAGACCGAGAAGATCCTCCGCGAGCAGGGGGACAAGATCGGGGCCGACGACAAGCGCCCGGTCGAGGACGCGTTGAAGGCCGTGAAGGAAGCGCTCGAGGGAACCGACGTGGAGAAGATCACGAACGCCCTCGATACCTTGAAGCGGGCCTCGCAGGAGATGGGCCAGAAGATGTACGAGCAGGCAAGCTCGTCCGGCTCGACAGCCGGCAGTGGCGCCAGTGGCAGCTCCTCGGGTGACCACTCCGGTGGAGCTTCCGACGACGAGGTCGTCGATGCCGAGATCATCGACGACGCCGGCAGCGGCACGGAGGGCGCATGAGCAGTGCATTTGACGACTCCCAAGTCACTCCGCCCGGCCCTGGGATCGAGGACGGCAACTCCGGCATCGCCCCTACCGCCGCCGGGCCTGCTCGGACCGAGGCCGATGAGATTGAGACTGAGACTGACCAGGCTGCGGCTGGCGGGACTGAGGGCTACCGGGCGGGCGCGGCCGAAACTGCAGGCGCCGAGGCTGGCGCGGCCGAACCTGCAGGCGCCGAGGCTGGCGCCGGCGGAGCTGCAGGCGCCGAGGCTGGCGCGGCCGAAACTGCAGGCGCCGAGGCT
>Ga0187860_1001525_pt1 | contig 20357 bp, 18 predicted proteins | sample June2016WEW_10_4_FD_132981 | JGI IMG/M metagenome (GOLD analysis project Ga0187860, IMG submission 132981) | Peatland microbial communities from SPRUCE experiment site at the Marcell Experimental Forest, Minnesota, USA - June2016WEW_10_40 | ecosystem: Environmental > Terrestrial > Soil >...
CGAGGTGGAGGAAACGCCGGCTGCGCCCAATCGCAACCCGCCGGGCGTGGCGAGCGCGGACGACGAAGAGCTGGTGCCGGCCGCCCACGCCGCGGAGTGATACCGGCGTCATTGCGAGCCGACGGGTCCGGCCCGAAGTGGCCGGCCCGATGACAAGCTCCGCGAAGCAATCCATCGTGATGGCTAGAAGTTGTGGATTGCTTCGTCGCTTCGTTCCTCGCAATGACGATTTGCCACCGCGAGCTTCTGCAATATTCGGTATAAAAGGCCATGTCCGTCATCAATTCCATCCGCTCGCAACTCGTGCCGATCCACCCGGAAGGCTATCCCTTCATCGGCGGTTTCGCGATCGTGGCCATCATTCTGTTGTGGGTGTTTCCGCCGCTGGGCTGGCTCGCCACCGTGGCGACGCTGTGGTGCGCTTACTTCTTCCGCGATCCGCCGCGGGTGACGCCGGTGCGCGACGGCATTTTGGTCGCGCCGGCGGACGGCCGCGTCAGCCGCGTCGCTCTGGCAATGCCGCCAAAAGAGCTCGCTCTCGGCGAGCGGGCGTTGCCGCGCATTTCCATCTTCATGAGCGTGTTTGATTGTCACATCAATCGCAGTCCTCTGGCCGGACGCATCGAACGCGTCGTCTACCGCGCCGGCGCCTTCGTCAGCGCCGACCTCGACAAGGCCAGCGAAAGCAACGAGCGCAACATGTTCGTGATCGCGACCGGCAGCGGCACGCGCATCGGGGTCATCCAGATCGCCGGATTGGTAGCGCGGCGCATCGTGCCGTTCGTGCGCGAGGGTGAGGCGGTCGCGGCCGGCCAGCGCATCGGCATGATCCGCTTCGGTTCGCGCGTCGACGTCTATCTGCCCGAGGGCGCGCGGGCCTTGGTCGCCGAAGGACAGACCGCGCTCGCCGGCGAGACCGTGCTGGCCGACCTGAAGGTTTTCGAGCCGGAACGCACGTTCACCGTGACGTGAAAAACGTTAACGCGGCCGGTCGCGGCGCGTGGCGGGGCTGGCGCGGAAAGGCTATATTGCAGTCATGGCTATGCATCCGTCCCCATTCCGAGGCCAGCGCCTGCCGCGGCGGCAATTCCGCCGCATCCCCCTCCGCACCTTGGCGCCAAACCTTGTGACGCTGCTGGCGCTGTGCGCCGGGTTGACGGGGATTCGCATGGCGTTCGAGAACCGCTATGGGCTGGCGCTCGCGGCCATCGTTTTTGCCGCCATCCTCGACGGCATCGACGGACGCCTGGCGCGGTTGCTGAAAGGGACTTCGCGCTTCGGCGCGGAACTCGACAGCCTGTCCGACTTCGTCAATTTCGGCGTGGCGCCGGCGCTGATCCTCTACTTCTGGGGCCTGCATGATTTGAAGTCGGCAGGCTGGATCGCCGCCATGGCATTCGCCATTTGCGCCGCTCTGCGGCTCGCCCGCTTCAACGTCATGATCGACGATCCGGACCGGCCCGCCTGGGCCAGCAATTTCTTCGTCGGCGTACCCGCGCCGGCCGGCGCCATCATCGTGCTGCTGCCGATTTATACGGCTTTTCTCGGCCTGCCGCGCTCGCAATTTCTGACGTGGCTGACGCTCATCTACACGCTGGGCATCGCCTGGCTCATGGTCTCGCGGCTGCCGGTCTTCACCGGCAAGCGTATCGGCACCCGGGTGCCGCCGGAAATGGTCGGGCCCGCCGTCATCGTGATGGTCCTGTTTGTTGCTCTCTTGATCGCCTATCCCTGGATCCTGCTCACGACCGGGACGCTCGCGTACCTCGTGAGCCTGCCGTTCGGGTGGCTGTCCTATCGCACCTATGAGAGACGCTCGCGCGAGAGCAAAGTGGAAGTGGCGCCGGCTGTCGCGCCGATGACGCCGGGCATGGGAGACGCTTTCGGCAATGAGGACCGTCCCTCGCGCCTCAATTGAGCCGCATCGCCGGCGCTCTTGATCCGCCATGCGACTTGCCCGCCGCATGCTTCTGGCCTCGATGATGGCGACGGTCGCCGCTCCCGCCGTTTTGCGCCTTGCGCGCGCCGACGCACCGGCAGTCACGTTCAAGCTACACCATTATTTCTCGTCGGTGTCAGCCGGGCACGAGAGGTTTCTCGCGCCGTGGGCGCGCAAGGTCGAGGCCGAATCCGCCGGGCGAATCCGCATCGACATTTTTCCCTCGATGCAGCTTGGCGGCGCGCCCGCTCAGCTTCTCGACCAGGCGCGCGACGGGCTTGCCGATATCGTTTGGGCGGTGCCGAGCAGCACGCCGGGACGCTTCGCCAAAATCGAAGCGTTCGAGTTGCCGTTCGTGCTGTCGCGCCGCGCGCTGGTCAATTCCAGGGCGATCGAGGATTACGCCGCGTCAAATCTGCAGGACGAGTTTCGCGAAATTCATCCCATTTGTTTTTCGTGCCGCGACCACGGCGTCGTCCATGCCATCCGCACCGTCAAATCAATCGAGAATCTCAAAGGCTTGCGGCTGCATGTGCCGAACCGCCTCGCCGGCGAGGCGGTCCGTGCGCTCGGCGCGCAAGGGGTCGCCGTGCCGACCCCGCAGGTACCGATGGCGATCGCCGGCCATGCGATCGACGGCTGCCTTGATCCCTGGGATGTGCTGCCGGGGCTAAAGCTGCTCGATGCGCTCAAGAACCACACCGATTTCGCCGAATCCGGGTTGAGCACCGCGACATTTGTACTGGCGATGAACAAGGCGGCCTACGAGCGGCTGCCGCGCGACCTGAAAGCGGTCATCGACAGCAATGCGGGGCAAGCCGCGGCCGGCATGGCCGGCGCCATGTGGGACCTCGAAGCAAAGGCCGTCACCGACACGGTCCGTGACCGCGGCGATCCCATCACGATGCTGACGGCGGAAGAGGTCGCGCATTGGCGCAAGGCCACCGAACCGGTGATCGTGGCGTGGCAGAAACAGATGAAAGAGCGCAAGCTCGACGGCGGCAAGCTCATCGCAACCGTGCAAGCGCTGCTCGCGAAATACGCCGGCGAACCGGAGGCGCAGCCATCACAGCCGCAACCGGCTGAACAGAAAGTTGTGACCGAGCCGCAGCAGTCTCCGCAGGCGAAGGCCGAGGTTACCGTAAGGCCGAAGGCGGATGCTCCCGCTGCCGTGCCGGTGGCGAAGCCCGCTCCGGCTGCGGCTACGGTGCCCAAGGAGCTCGACATTCCGCTGTAAGGCTAACGCGACAACGACAGCGCCGCGCCGCTCCCTTGACCCTCGAAGCGGCCGCCGGCGAAAGCGAGCTCCGCCAAAACCTCGCCCTTGTGGTCGCGGATGATCAGCGCGCTGTGCTCGTAAGTCCACTTGCGGCTGGTGAAGAAGTTGCCGGGACAACCGCCTTCGGGCGCAATCGTGCCTTGCACGGCGCCGGGGGCGTTGCCGAAATTCATAAAGCAGGCGCCGCTGCCCGCGGCCGTGAGCCTCCAGCGGCCGTTCAGATCGACCGGGGGCGGCGGTGGCGGTGGCGGCGGCGGGGGTGGCGCAGCGGCGGCCGGCGGTGGTTCGGGCCGATTGGCGCTGGCGCATCCGGCGAGCGCTGCAAGCATGAGCAATGCGGCAAGGGTCTTTGCCGCTCGCCCGCACTCTTGTCTGTTACGCGTTACGCCAATCATGCGCGGTCCAGAAAACCCGAAATTTGACCGCAAAAGAAGCCCCGAAAGCCGCTCTTGGGTGGGCGGAACGCCCCACTTGCGCCAATATTCCTAACCGAAATCAACCTTTCCGGGGACTCGGTGGAGGCACGCCATGATGACGTTATTGTCCGCGATTGTTCAAGGTGGCCGTGCTCGCGGTCCGGCCGCGGCCCTGTTCGCGCTCTTCTTTGCGCTGTCGGTGAGCGGCGCCCGCGCCGAAGACGCGAACGGCGGCGGCGCAGGCAGCGCCGGCGCCGCCTCGCCGGTCGAACAATTCTCGGAACAGCTTGAAGCCTTCCAGAAGAGCGTGCCGGACCTCAACAAGACAATTCAGGACAGCGCCGGCAGCATCGACAGCGCCACCGACGTGACAAAAGCGCGCGCCGAGATCGACAAGCTGCGCGAGACGGTTTCCACGCTGCTTGGCGCGGTGTCCGACAACGGACCGGTCTCGCAACTCGGCGTCAAAGCGCTCGATCACATCCGCAACAAGCTCAAAACATTGGCGCAGGACAACCGCTTCAAGCCGGAGGAGCGGCAATTCCTGATCGACCAATGGCGCAAGCTCGAGGCGCAGACCGAAGGCGCGACCAAGGAGCTCGACGACGCGCGCGCGCAATTCGCCGGCCTGTTGCAGACTTTGCAGGACAACGAGGATTTCATCGGCGAGTTGCTCGAGATCAGGCAGGCGGAAAAAGCGCTCGAAGTCATTCGTCACCTCACCCACGACATCCGCGATGCGTCGACCCATCTCAACAAGCTGATCGGCGGCATCAAACCGCCCGGGGCCTGAAGCCTGTGAATGTGACCGCGCGGCGTCTGTTGGGCCTCACGGCCAGCGCGTTGATCGTCGGCGGGGCGATCGCAGCATGCCGGCCGACAGGCGACATCGGTTATGTCGAGATCAAGACGGTGCCGGTCGCGCCGGTGACGCAGACGGCGCTCTACATCGATGCCGCGAAACTGGCGCCGATCAAAAAGGGTGGCGCCATCCTGCGGCAACCGATCGGTACGCTGAAGCTCCAGGCCGACGGCCTCGCCGGATCGCTGACGCCGCTTTGCGACATCGTGGTGAAGCGAAATCGCATCACGACCGTGACGATTTCCGTGCTGGAGCGCCCGCCGCGCTGCCAATGCCGCTACAGCGGCTCGGATGCGGCGCATGCCTGCGTGAGCTGACGTTCCTACACTGCGCTGGAGGCGCTCCCACCCGGCAACCGGATACCTGAGGTAACCGTCCCTTAAGCGCAATGACGGTACCGTGGGACGCGGTCCGGAAGGCGCGTTTTTTCCGCGCGGGTGGGAGTTCGTTATGGATATTTCAACCGGCCTCGGCCTGCTTGCCGGGGCGGTCGTCGTTCTGACCATGATTTTCATGGGCGGCGACCTGCACATGTTCATCAGCGAACACGCGATCATCATCATTTTCGGCGGGTCGTTTGCCGCCACGCTGATACGCTTCCCCCTGTCATCGATGTTTCACGGCTTGCCGCTTGGCGCCAAATTCGCCTTCACCATGCGGCGCATGACCCAGCGCGAGCTCGTCGACGAGATCGCGGGCCTCGCCGAAATCGCGCGCAAGCAAGGGCCGATCGGACTGGAAAAGGTCGAGATCGAAGACCCGTTCCTGGCCAAGGGAATTCGCTTCGTTGCCGACGGCTATGACGCCGAATTCATTCGCGACAATCTCGAGCGCGACCGCGACAATTTCCTCACCCATCTTGATGAGGGCCAGAAAATCTACCGCGCGGTGGGCGACTGCGCGCCGGCCTTCGGCATGATCGGCACCTTGATTGGCATGGTGCAGATGTTCGCCAACATGACCGATCCGTCAAAGCTCGGCCCGTTCATGGCGACCGCGCTGCTGGCGACGCTTTACGGCGCGTTGCTGGCGAACATCATCTGTCTACCGATCGCCGACAAGCTGCATCTGAAACTCGTCGACGAGGAGGTCAATCGCACGCTCATCATCGACGGCATTCTTATGATCCGCGAGTCGAAAAGCCCGACGCTCGTGCGCGAAATGCTGATCGCGTATCTGCCGGAGAAGCACCGCCACGAGCAGCCGGAACCGGTCCCGGTCTGACCGATCCGGCGTAAGGACGTAAGCCGAGGACATGAGTCATGGCACGGCGTAAGGAAGCGCATGGCGGCGGCCACGGCTGGTTCGTCACCTTTGCCGACCTCATGGGCCTGCTCGTGAGCTTCTTCGTGATGCTGGTTGCGTTCTCCAATCAGGATCAGAAGAAGCTGCAGATCGTGGCCGGCTCGATGCGCGACGCCTTCGGAGTGCAGCGCAACGTGCGCTATTCCGGCGTCATCGAGGTCGATGGTTTGCCCACTCGGCCGAAGCTGAAGAACGCGGCGCATATCGATCCTGAGGACGCGTCGGCGACCCCGACACCCGACGAGCAGGATCACAAGCGCGAGCACGGCGCCCGGCTCAAGAATGACCAGGCTTTCGCGCTGGCCGCGGCGTCGTTGCGCCAGGCGCTGCAGGACATGCCCGAACTGACCGAAGCCTCCAAGCACATCATGGTCGAGGAGACCAAAGAGGGGCTGAACATCGATATCGTCGATCAAGAGGGCCGATCGATGTTTGCCGAGGGCTCCAAGGAGCCCTACGAGCGAACCCGCCGCATCATCGAAAAGCTCGCTGGAGCGCTCAAGGCGACGCCCTATCGCGTCTCGATAACCGGCCACACCTCCGCGATGAAAGCCCCACCGCGGCCGGATTACGGGCCGTGGAGCCTGTCGGTGGACCGCGCCAACGCGGTGCGCCAGATCCTGGAGGAGGAGGGCCTGCCCGCGGCCAACTTCTACGCGGTGGCGGGCAAAGCCGATACCGATCCGCTCTTCCCCGACGACCCCTATATCGCCGCCAATCGCCGGGTGACGATCACACTGATGCGCGAGGAGCCGCCGGTTCCGCCGGATTTGCGGCCCTAAATCCCGCCAAGCCCGCTACCGGCAGGTAAACTCATCTTGCGCTGTGCCGGCCGCGTGGACAACTAGCGGGTGCAGGCAACCGAAGTGTACAGGCGTTCTGCGGTTATGCTGGGCTCGTTTGCGCTATTGCGGACCATGACTCCATACTTCGGAGGGTGTATAGGCGCGGCCCTGCATCCTCTCTCGGTGCAGCATCAGGCGCAGGGCAAGGTCCTGTTTCAAATTCAATGACAGATAGCGTGAGCGCTCCCGTCGGGAGCGAAGTGCCGGTCAGCGGCGACGCCGACACGCGTCCCAATGTGGGCCTGTGGGGTCTCGCGCTTGGCAGCATCGGCGTCGTCTATGGCGACATCGGCACCAGTCCGCTCTACGCGCTCCGCGAGGCAGTGATTGCCGCTGCCGGGCCGGAGCACAACGAGCTCACGCGTGGAACAGCGCTTGGCGTCGTGTCGCTGATCCTGTGGGCGTTGATCGTGGTCGTCACATTGAAATACGTGCTGATCCTGTTGCGCGCCGACAACAACGGGGAGGGCGGCACGCTCACGTTGATGGCGCTGGCGTCGCGTGCCGTCGGGCGCGTCGGCAAGGCCGCCGGGATCGTGGCGCTTCTTGGCATCATCAGCGCGGCTCTGTTCTACGGCGATGCGGTCATCACGCCGGCGCTCTCGGTGCTCTCGGCCGTCGAAGGTATCGACGTCGCCACCCCGGCATTCCACGACTATGTGGTGCCGCTGACCGTCGTCATCCTGGTCGTGTTGTTTGCGTTTCAGTCGCGCGGCACCGCCAAGGTCGCGGCGCTATTCGGTCCGATCATGATGATCTGGTTCGTGGCGATAGCGCTTCCCGGTCTGATTTGGATTGCCGCCGATCCCGGCGTGTTGTGGGCGCTCAATCCGTTTCACGGCCTGCATTTCCTTATTCATCATGGAATTATCGGCCTGGTGACGCTGGGCGCCGTCTTCCTGGCCGTCACCGGGGCGGAAGCGCTCTATGCCGACCTCGGCCATTTCGGCCGCCTTCCAATTCAATTCGCCTGGTTCAGTCTCGTGCTACCCGCGCTTGCGATCAATTACCTGGGGCAGGGCGCGTTAGTTTACGCGCACCCGGAAGCAATCGCCAATCCATTCTTTCTGCTTTATCCCGACTGGGCGCGCATCCCGATGGTGGTGCTGGCAACCGCGGCGACCGTGATCGCAAGCCAGGCGGTGATCACCGGCGCCTATTCGCTTACCAGCCAGGCGATACAGCTCGGGCTGTTGCCGCGGTTCGAAATCCGCCACACCTCGGCGCAGCAGGCCGGCCAGATCTACATGCCGCGCGTCACCGGACTGCTGCTCGTCGGCGTGCTCCTTTTGGTCGCAATGTTCCGGTCATCGAGCGCGCTTGCCTCGGCCTACGGCATTGCCGTCACCGGGACCATGGTGGTCACCGGCATGATGGCTTTCGTCGTCATTTGGCGGATGTGGCGCTGGTCGATGCTCGCCGCGGCCGCGCTGATGCTGCCGTTCCTCGTGATCGATCTGACTTTTCTTTCCGCCAACATGCTCAAGGTTATCGAAGGCGGCTGGGTGCCGTTGGCGCTCGGCGGTGTCGTGATGCTGGTGATGTACACCTGGCGGCGCGGCTCGCGGCTCTTGTTCGAGAAAACCCGCCGGCTTGAAACCCCGCTCGACGAACTGGTGCGCATGCTCGAGCGCAAACCGCCGCAGCGCGTTGCCGGAACGGCGGTGTTTCTTACCAGCGATCCAAAGAGCGCCCCCACTGCGCTTCTGCACAGCCTCAAGCATTATCGGGTGCTGCACGAGAAGAACTTCATCGTCAGCGTCGAGACTACTCACACGCCGCGCGTCGAGCCCGACAAACGCGTACGTATCGAGCCGGTCGGGGCGACCTTCATGCGCGTGCTGTTGCGCTTCGGCTACATGGAGACGCCGAACATTCCCAAAGCGCTCGCGGCCGCGCGCAAGCTCGGGTTGCAATTCGACATCATGTCGACCTCGTTCTTCCTCTCCCGCCGAGCGCTGCGCCGGGCGTCGCGCTCGGGTATGCCGCGCTGGCAGGACCGGCTGTTCATCACGCTCGCTCGTTCGGCCAACGATGCGACCGACTATTTCCAGATTCCGACCGACCGCGTGGTCGAGGTCGGCACCCAAGTCACCATCTAAGTCACGATCTAAGTTACCACCTGAGCATGATCCCGAAAAGTGGTCGCCGGTTTTCGGAAAAGATCATGCTCAAACGAAACCCCAAAAAGCCGCTTGATTCCGTGCGCGGCTCACGCAAGCTGTAGCTCACGAGACTTGTATTACGAGGAGGGAAGGATGTCGGATCAACCGGAGGGCGGGCACAAAGTGCGCGATCTGACGCCGCAAGAGGTCGCGAAAGGATTGCGGGAAGGCAACGTGGTTCTGGTCGACGTCCGCGAGCCGAACGAGACGGCGGTCGAGCGCTTCCCCGGGGCCGTGCACGTGCCGCTCTCGGCATTCGATCCGGCGACGATCCCGGCGCCGCCGGGAGCCGAAGTTGTGTTTGCTTGCCGCTCCGGCCGCCGTTCGGTGACCGCCTCGCTTGCGGCGCAGGAACAAGGCTTCGACTACGATTCCCACGTCGCCGGCGGCATTTTGGCATGGAAGGCCGCCGGACTGCCGACCGAAACGTGAATCTATAATGCTGTCGCTTCCGCTCATTCCCGCGCCAGCGGGAATCCAGCACAACGCAGTTTGCAAGAACTGGGTCGCCGCTTTCGCTGGGACGAGCGCGATTGTGTTGGCGATTGCCGCCGCAGTCGCTCCTGCGGCCGCGCAGGAGCGCGTCGTCAATTTTTACAATTGGTCGGATTATATCGACCCGACCGTCCTTGAGGCCTTCACCAAAGAGACCGGCATCAAGGTCCGCTACGACACCTTCGATTCCAACGATACGCTGGAGGCGAAGCTCTTGGCCGGCAAATCGGGCTACGACGTCGTGGTACCGACCGCGTATTTCCTCGCGCGCCAGATCGCCGCCGGCATTTTCGTCAAGCTCGACAAGTCGAAGCTGCCGAACCTCGTGAATGCGTGGCCCGAGATCGCTGACCGGCTGGCAGGCTACGATCCCGGCAATCAATACGCCGTCAACTACATGTGGGGCACGACCGGCATCGGCTACAACGTCAAGGACGCGCGCGCGGTTCTCGGCGCGGATGCGACTATCGGCGCTGCCATCGATTCTTGGGACGACGTGTTCGATCCGGCCAAAATCGCGAAGTTCAAGGATTGCGGCGTCCACCTGCTTGATTCCTCCGACGACATTATGCCGGCGGCGCTGCACTATCTGCATCTCGATCCCAATTCGAGCGATCCGGGCGATCTGCAACAGGCTGCCGATCTGCTCGGCAAGATCAGGCCATATGTCCGGAAATTTCATTCCTCGGAATATCTCAACGCACTCGCAACGGGCGAAATCTGCTTCGTCGTCGGATTTTCCGGCGACATCAAGCAGGCGCAAAAGCGCGCGGCCGAGGCGAAGGGTGGCGTCGCCGTCGGCTATGCGATCCCGAAAGAGGGCGCGCAATTGTGGTTCGACAACCTTTCTATCCCCAAGGATGCGCCCAACGCCGCCGAAGCGCACGCGCTCATCAATTATCTGCTCAAGTCCGAGGTGGCGGCGAAGAACACCAATTTCATTTCCTACGCCAACGGCAACCTGGCGAGCCAGAAGTTCGTCGACCAAGCGATCCTCGACGACCGCACCATCTATCCCGATGCCGCGACGATGGCCAAGCTCTACACCATCACCGCCCACGACCAGAAGACGCAGCGTCTGATCAATCGCCTGTGGACGCGGATCAAGACGGGTAGATAAGTCGGGCTAGCTTTTGGTTCGAGCTGTGGCGGAATTCTGCGCCAAAGAAATCGCACGCCAGACAGCTTCACACGTTAACGGCATTTCGAGTTCAGTCACGCCCAGGGGAGCAAGTGCGTCGAGCACCGCGCTGACGATGGCGGCGGGAGCCGCAATCGCTCCGGCCTCGCCGGCACCTTTTGCGCCGAGCGGATTGTGGGTGCAGGGCTGGCTTTCATCGAATTCGGATTGGATGAGCGGAAGATCGCCGGCGCGCGGCAGTGCATAGTCCATGAAAGACCCGGACAGGAGCTGGCCGCTGCGATCATAGGCGCAATGCTCGTGCAGCGCCTGTCCCAATCCCTGCGCCACACCGCCATGGATTTGCCCTTCCACGATCATGGGATTGATGACCGTGCCGATGTCGTCCACGCCCCAATATCCGACAATTCGTGTTTCACCGGTGCAGGGGTCGATTTCGACCTCGCAGAGATGGGCGCCGTTTGAGAACGCAAACGCCGGCGGATCGTAGACGGCCGTCTCCTGCAGGCCCGGCTCGAGCGTTTCGAGCGGAAAATTATGCGGCACATTGGCGGCGCGCGCGATTTCCGCGAACGAAATGCGCCGATCGGTGCCGGCGACGGCGAAGGAGCCGTCCGCGAACGCGATGTCGCCGGCGGATGCTTCCAGCAAATGAGCGGCGATCAGCTTGCCCTTGGCAATGATTTTCCCGGCGGCGCGATGCAGCGCCGAGCCGCCGACCGCGATCGAGCGCGAGCCGAATGTTCCGGTGCCCTGGGGCACCAGATCGGTATCGCCCTCGACGATCTCAATCTTGCGAAGCGGAACGCCGAGTTGTGTGCAAAGGATCTGCGCCATTGTGGTGGCGTGACCCTGACCGTGATTGTGGGTACCAAGCAGGGCCTGAATGCCGCCGTCCGGCTGGACGCGGATCAGTGCCGTTTCGAAGAAGCCGGTTCGCGCCCCGAGCATCCCGGCAAAACGCGACGGCGCCACGCCGGATGACTCGACGTAGCAGGCCATGCCGATGCCGCGCAGGCGGTTGCCGCAATTGGCCTCCACGCGGCGCTTGGGAAAGCTCGAATACGCCGCCATCTCCAGTGCGCGCGCAAAGAGTTTGGGGAAATCGCCGCAGTCGTAGGTCGGGCCGATCGGCGTTTTATAGGGCATGGCCGAAACGGGAATGAGATTGCGCCGGCGAATCTCGGCGCGGTCGATACCAAGCTCGTAGGCCGCGCGGTCGGCGAGACGCTCGAGCACGTAACAGGCTTCGGGCCGCCCGGCCCCGCGATAAGCGTCGGTCGGCAGCGTGTTGGTGAACACGCCGGTGCATTGCACGAAGATCGCGGGGGTTTGGTACACGCCGGCTAGAAGCGCGCTGTAAATCGCGCTCGGAATGGCGGCGCCGAAGGTCGAGACATAGGCGCCGAGGTTGGCAATGGTTTCGACCCGCAGCGCCCGAAAGTGCCCCTCGTTATTGAGTGCAAGCTCGGCGTGGGTCAGGTGATCGCGGCCCTGATTGTCGGAAATGAAGCTTTCGCTCCGGCTCGCGACCCATTTGACCGGCCGCCGCAAGCGCCGGGCCGTCCACGCGACGATCGTCTCCTCGGGATAGTGCTTGCCCTTATAGCCAAATCCGCCGCCGACATCGGGCGCGATAACACGGATGCTGCCTTCGGCGACGCCAAGCTGTTCCGCGACATAGCTTCGGATGTGATGGGGCACCTGTGTGGCGCTATAAAGCGTCAGCTTCTCGCTCCCCGCATCCGCGACAGCCAGCACCGCGCGCGGCTCGATCGCCGCTCCGATCAATCGATTGTTGATGAGATCGATGCGCGTCACGTGCGCCGCGGTCTGCAGCGCCTGGCGCACCGCGGCTTCGTCGCCGCGCGCCCAGCGAAAACAGACGTTTCCCGGCGCGCTGTCGTGAAGCTGCGGCGCCGGCGCTGCGCTGGCTTGCCGTGCATCAACAACGGCCGACAGGGTCTCGTAGCCGATTTCGACCAGCTCGGCCGCATCGAGCGCCTGTTCGCGCGTTTGCGCGATCACCGCCGCAACGGGCTCACCGACGTGCCGCACCCGCTGGCGCGCCAGCGCCCAACGCGGCGGCTCCGCCATCGCGCTGCCGTCGCTGGAGCGGATCGCCCAGAGCGCGCGCATCGGACCGACCCGGTCCGCGGCCATGTCGCTGCCCGTGAAAACGGCGACGACACCGGGCGCGGCGCGCGCCCGCGAAGCTTCAATGTTTCGAATGACGGCGTGCGCATGCGGAGAGCGGACCAGCACGCAATGCAATTCACCGTTAAGGCTGACATCGGCGACGAAACATCCGCCGCCGCGCAGCAACCGGATATCCTCGACGCGCCGGACCGATGCGCCGATCCCCTCCGTCGCGGCCTTTACCGGGGCGTCTATTGCAGTTCCTCGCGCAGGAGATCGAGCCGCTCGTAGGCCGATTTATCGGACACGATGAAAAGATCGGCGTCGCCGTCCATCGCTTCGTGGCTCGCCCACGTCCAGTGCGGAACGCTGAATACGTCGTGCTGCGACCACTCAAAACTGTGATCGCCGATTTGCGATCGGCCGGAGCCGGAGGCGACAAGACAGACCGCGTTGCAGGTCGCGCGCCGCGGGCGCGTCAGCTTCTTTCGCGACAGCCGGACTGCGTAGCAATCGAGCGCGGGCATGACCGCGCCGCCGGTGAGCGGGTTGGTGTAGCGCACCGTTCGCGCGCCGTCCGGTCCGGGCGGTATTCCGGAGAGCAGGCGGCGCGTCGCTTCGCCGGAATAGCGATATTTCGGCGAATGCGCGGCCTCGCGTGGCAGATCGGCGCCAACAAGGCCGGGCTCCGCCCACAGCCGCTCGTCGCCTTCGTCGACCTGCCAAAATTTATTGCTATTCGGATCGCCGGGCTCGAAAAAATTGGCGTCCAGCGTGCGCAGGAGCGGGATGTTGGCCGCGTCGAACCAGACGATACGGTGATTGCTGTCGTTGACGTGGCCGTGCCAGCACATCGGCGGCGTGAGAATGAGATCGCCTCCCCGCATGTCGCAGCGCCGGCCGTTGACAATGGTCGCGGCACCGTCGGCCTGGGTGGCAAACCGAATGGCGGCGAATGTGTGCCGGTGCGGTCGCGCGCGGTCGCCTGGGTCGAGCACGGTGAAAGCCGCGATCAGGTTCGATGTCGTCACCGTCTCGCCGGCGAAGGCCGGATTGACCAGGATAAGCGCCCGGCGCTCGACGTCGTCGATAGCAACCTCGTCCACCGCGCGTTCAGCGAATTTCTCGATATCCTTCCAACGCCAGATCAGCGGGGCATCGCGCGGCTGCGGGCGGATCGGCGTGATCTTCTTGAATCGGTCCCAGAGCGGATGCAGGTTCGCCGCTTCGAGCTCGGCGACAAAGGAATTGTCGGCGGGAATGGCCGACGCCAGCTTTGTCGTATCAACGGTCTTGACCACGCTTGGCCTCCGTCACTGCCGCACGGTCAGCTCTTCGGCGGCGCCATCTTCGCCAGCAACTCGTCGACATTCGAGCTGTCGATGATGACGTGTTTGATGAAGACGCGCTGCTCGACCTTATCGCCCTTGAGGTAGGTCGCCAGCACGTCGACACCGAGCCGGCCCCAGATGACGGGATTGAGCTCGACCGTCATGGCGATGTTGCCGTCCTTAACCGCGTGCAGCGCCGGCGGCACGCCATTCATGCCGGTGACGATGGTTTGCACGTTGCGATTGGCGGCAAGCACGGCCTGCATGGCGCCGAGCGCAAGATCGTCATTCGCGGCGTAGATGGCCTTGAGGTCGGGATTGGCGACGAGCGCGTCTTCCGAGTTCTTGAGGCCGCGTTCGCGGGTGAGCGGCCCGTCGGTTTTGAACACGATCTGAATGTCCGGATATTTGGCCATCGTCTCGGTGTAGCCCTGGGCGAGATTGCGGAAGGTCGGCGCGCCGCTCGGCCCGAGCAGCATCGCCACCTTGCCTTTGCCGTTAAGCTTTTTCGCCGTCCATTCGGCGATGTCGCGGCCGACCTGTACTTCGTCCATCGCCACATGCACGGTCTGGTTCGGCGAGGTGGAACCGCGGGCAAGGGAGACGATCGGGATTTTCGCCTGCGCCGCCGCGTCGTAGGCGGCGTTGACGCCCACCGCATCGATCGGCGAAATCAGGATGCCTTTGACGCCCTTGGCGACAAGGTCTTGGACGCCGTTAATCTGTTTCAGCTTGTCCTCGTTTGAGGAGACCGTGGCGACGTCCCAGCCGAGTTCCGTAGCGCGGGTGCGGATGCCCTTCAGCATGCCGATGTAGAACGGGTTGTCGTCCTGCGGCAGCGAGACGCCGATTGTTATCTTGTCTTCGGCGTGCGCCGGGGATGCCGGCAGCAGCAGCGACGCCGGCAGTAACAGGGATGCGGCCAGCGCCAAAGTGCGGAATTTGGACATCACGTTTCTCCTCGATCAGGTGCGCGAGCGTAGCCGATCTGCGGCAGCGGCCGCAATGATGACCGCGCCGACCGCAACCCGCTGCCAATACGAATCGACGTTCAGGAGGTTGAGGCTGTTTCCCAGCACGATCATGATGAAAACCCCGATCACGCTCTTGTAGAGCGTGCCTTCGCCGCCGTGAAGCGAGGCGCCGCCGAGCACGACGGCGGCAATAGCGGTTAATTCGTAGAATTCGCCCGCGGTCGGCTGGCCGGATTGCAAGCGCGCGGCGAGCATTACGCCGGCGACGCCGGCGAGCGCGCCGCACCACACATAGGTCGACGCGACGACACGCTCGACCGCAACGCCCGACAGATACGCGGCCTCCTTGTTGCCGCCGGTCGCATAGATGCGGCGCCCGTACGGGGTGAGGTGCAACAGCGCCGACAGCCCGACGAGCAGCAGAGCGGGCACCCAGACCAAATAATGGACGCCGAAAAGTCGAGAATTGCCGAAAGCGATGAACGCAGCCGGTAGTCCATCTTCGCCGCTCACCGGCGCGCCGCCGGTGATGATGTAGACGACGCCGCGAACAAGAACCATGGTTCCGAGCGTTGTGATGAAGGGATTGACCCCCAGCTTTGCGACGACCAGTCCGTTGGCAAGGCCCACCCCAGCGCCGGCTGCGATGCCGGCAATGACTCCGGCAATAATGCCGAACTTGAGCATTGCCATTCCGGCAATGCAGCCCGAGAGCGCAACCGTCGAGCCCACGGACAGGTCGAAACCTCCGCCGATGATCACGAAGGTCATCCCCATGGCGATCACCGCCATGATCGAAGATTGCACGAGGATATTCGTCAGATTAAGCGGGGAAAGAAAGCGACTGGTCAGGAGTGCGGTTACCACGCCGAGAACAATGAGCGTGATCAGCGGTGCCTGGCCCGCCCAATTCAGCCGCTTGGTCTTCTCCGCCGCCGTCATGCGACGATGGCCTCGTGCAGGCGCTCTTCGTCGAGGCGGTCGGTGCGGTCGATGCGGGAGACGACCTTGCCGTGACGGAGCGCCAGCACCGCGTCACACAAATTTGCCAGCTCGGAGAGATCGCTCGATGACAGCAGCACGCCGCCGCCGCGCGCGGCAAAATCGCGGAGGAGGGCGTGGATTTGCGCCTTGGCCGCGATGTCGATGCCTTGGGTCGGCTCGTCGAGCAGAAGCACGTCGACGCGGCACGCCAGCCATTTTGCGAGAATGACCTTCTGTTGATTGCCGCCGGAAAGCGCGGAGACTTTCAGCTCCGGACGCCGCGGACGAATATCGAGCAGCTCCATCAATTCGGCCACCAGGCGGCGTCCGGCGCGACGGTCCATCCAGCCGGTGCGTTGAAGCCGGCCGAGGCTCGGCAGCAGGATATTGTCATGTACGGACTGATTCATGATCAGTCCGAGCTTTCGCGATGGCGGCACCAGGCCGATGCCGGAATCGATCGCGGCGATAGGATTGTTCAGGCGGCGCGTGCGACCGTTGATACGGGCTATTGTCGCGGCGCGGGCAAGACCGAAAAAGCGTTGCAGCACCTGCGTTGTGCCGCTGCCGAGCAAACCGGCCAGCCCGACGACTTCGCCGGCGCGCAAGCGGATCGCGTCGTCGCGGGTCTCGGTATCCTCGATGAGCGAGTTCCCAGGCGTCGCTTGTCTGATGCTTTGCTGCTCCGCCGCGCGGCCGGTCATGGCCTGGACGAGATTGGCGGCATTGAATTCGCCGCGCCGCACCACTGCCGCCACGCGGCCGTCGCGGAGGACCGTGCAGCGGTCGGCCAGCTCCACGATCTCCTCGAGCCGGTGCGAAACATACACGATGGCGGTGCCCTGACTTTTCAGCCGGCGCAGCACGGCGAAGAGCCTCGCGATCTCGCGATTTTCCAGCGCAGCCGTCGGCTCGTCGAGAATGAGCACGCCGCAGCGGCGCCGCAGCGCTTTGGCGATGGCGACGATCTGCTGCTCGGCGAAGCCGAGTTGCCGTACCGGCAGATCGGGATCTGGTGCAAGGTCAAAGGACGCAAGTTGCGAGCGCGCGTCTTCGCGCATCCGCGCACGATTGACGAGCGTCCCAACACCGAATAGCCGCCGTACCGGAAGGTCGCCGAGCGCCAGGTTTTCGGCAATCGACAACGCCGGCACCAGTTGGAATTCTTGCGGGATGATGACGACGCCGGCCGCGATGGCGTCGTGCGGGCTCGTCAGATTCGCCTCCCGGCCGCCGATGGTGGCGTGTCCTTGATCCGGCCGAACGACGCCGCCGAGAATGCGAACGAGCGTCGATTTGCCGGCGCCGTTCTCACCGACGAGCGCGTGAATCTCACCCGCCATCACCTCGAAGTTGACGCCGTCAAGTGCCGTCGTCGCCCCGAACAGTTTGCGGATGTTCTGGGCGCCGGCCGCTACATCGTTCATCGCAACCACGTTTCGCCGGAGGTGCGCGAGCGTATTACGGCCCGGCAAAAGCGGTCAATGTCCGGCAATCGCGCGACGGACAACCTTATCCGGCGATTTTGCTAGGGTGCGGCATTACCGGGCCAAGTGCCGAGCTTCGATTGGGCTCACCGAACTGCTCGGCACGTTGACCAAATTCCACTATTGGTTCCCGATCGCCACGCGGCCGCCAATGAGCTGAGACTGCGCGCCTCATCGCCAGCGGCGATGCAGCCAGAGCCATTGTTCCGGATGCTCGCGCACCCAGCCTTCGATCACCGATGTGATTGCCTGCATGGTGCGCTTGATATCGATGCGACCGAAGGCGTCGCGAGACGGCTCGACCGGATCGGTGATGTCGACCGAAAAGCTATTGCCGTCGGGCTTGCGCACGACGCGCAGCCCATGAATTGGACATTCGGTCTGTCGCGCAATCAGCGCGATCAGCGGATTGGCCCGGCAGCGTCGGCCGAAAAAGATCACGTCGACGCCCTTGGTCATGTGCTGGTCGACCAGCATGCCGACATGGGCGCCGGCTTCTAAACGCCGTGCCAGCTTCACCGGCGCGTCGAGGCCGGAAGGAACGAGCTCGCCCATGAGCGGCTCCCGCAGCTTGACGATGATGTCGCTGATCGGGCGGATGTTCGGTCGCCGATAGAGGACGGCGGAATGGGACACCAGCAATTTTGCCGCTACACCGGGAAGCTCCCAGTTGGCGAGATGGGCGGCAAAGCCTAGCATCGGCTTTTCGCTTGCCAGTATGCGCTGGTAGCGCTCGGCGGCTTCCGGCGCATAGGTGATGACGTCCGGCGTTTGTCGGCCGGCGCCCTCGACGCAGAATTCGTCGAGATGGGCGAACTCGACCCCGATCCGCCCGAGATTGTCCCAAACGCCGGCGAGGATTTGCTCGATCTCGGCGTCGGATTTTTGCGGGAACGCGGCGCGTAGGTTGTTGCGGCCGACGCGATGCTCGGGCAATAGCGGGCCGAGCTTGCGCATCAGCGCACCAGCGAAATTCGCCGTGCGCTTGCGGTCCATACGCTTGACCGCGCTCAAAAGCCCAAGCGTAAGCGCGCCGACGGTTCCGTCCAGAAGCTTGGAACGTGGTCTCGCCATTAGAACGTGACGATGATCTTGCCGAACACCTGCCGGCTTTCGAGCCGCGCGAGACCGCGTTCGAAGTCGGCGAGCGGCACCTCGGTGTCGATCACCGGCAGCAGACCGGACGCCATCTTGGCGAGACTTTCGCGGATGTTGCGTATCGAAGCGCCGAACGAGCCGAAGATTCGATATTGCTGGAGATAAAGCTGGAACAGGTTGATCGTGGTCGATTGACCGGAGGTCGAGCCGCAGGTGACGAGCCGGCCGCCGCGCTTGAGGCACAGCAGCGAGCCGTTGAAGGTATCGGGTCCGACATGCTCGAAGGCGACGTCGACGCCTTTCTTGCCGGTGAGCTTGCGCACGATGCCTTCGAAGCGTTCGGTGCGGTAGTTGATGACGTGATCGGCGCCGAGCGCCTTGGCCTTCGCCGCTTTTTCGTCGTCGCCGACGGTGGTAATGACGGTGCAGCCGATCGCCTTCGCCATTTTGATTGCGGCCGTGCCGATGCCGGAGCCGCCGGCTTGGACCAGAATGGTCTCACCCGGTTCGAGCTTGGCATTGTCGAACAGCATATGCTGCACGGTCGCAAAAGCGACCGGCGCGCAGGCGGCGTCGCGAAAAGCGATGCCCGCGGGGACCGGGACCACAAGCCGGGCCGGCATGTTGACCAGATCGCGGGCGAAGCCGTCGACATGGAAGCCCATGATGCCGCCGATATTTTCGCAGAGATTGTCGCGACCCTCGCGACAGGCCTTGCACATGCCGCAGGTCAGCCCGCCGTAGGCGACGACGGGATCGCCGACCGCAAAGCCGGTCACGCCGGAGCCGACGGCGCGGATTTCGCCCGCCGCCTCGGCGCCGACAATGAGCGGCAGCTTGCGCTTGGCGAATGCCATGCCGCGCCAGCCCCAGACGTCGATGTGGTTGAGCCCGATCGCCTTGATGCCGATCTGCACTTCGCCCGAAGCTGGCGGCGGCGGGGCCGCGACGTCGAGCAACTCGATCTGGCGATCGGCGACAAGCGTCAGCGCGCGCATGGTTTGCGCCGCGACCTGCGTTGGCTGATTGACCAAGGTCACGCCGGCTCCAACGCCATGACCAGGCAGACATTCTGACCGCCGAAGCCGAACGAATTCGACATCGCGCGGCGAACCTTTGCGTCGCGTGCGACATTGGGCACGACATCAAGCTGGATCGCGGGATCCGGAATGGCATGATTGATGGTCGGCGGCAGGCGCTGGTTTTGCAGCGTGAGCAGCGTGAATGCCGCCTCGACCGCGCCAGCCGCGGTCAAGGTGTGGCCGATCATCGATTTGTTGGACGAGATCGGAATGTCGCGAATGCGTTCGCCGAACACAGCGGTGACTCCGAGATGCTCCATCTTGTCGTTCTCGGGCGTCGAGGTGCCGTGGGCGTTGATGTAATCGACATCCTCCGGCCCGATGCCGGCGTCGGCCAGCGCATTGTGCATGGTGGCGATGATCGGCTTGCCGTCGGGGCTGGTCCGGGTGCGGTGGAATGAATCGGATTTCTCCCCGTATCCTTCGAGGATGCCGAGGACGCGCGCGCCGCGCGCGCGGGCATGGTCGAGATTTTCCAGCACCAAAGCCGCGGCGCCTTCCGCCAGCACGAAGCCGTCGCGATTTTTGGAGAACGGCTTGGACGCCCGCTCCGGCGGATCGTTCTGGGTGGAGAGCGCCGAAAGGAGCGAGAACCGCACCAGCGATTCCGGCGTCAGCGAAGCGTCGGCGCCGATGGCGAGGGCGGCTTCGCATTCGCCGCGCCGTATTGCCTCCATGCCGAGCTGGATGGCGCTGGCGCCGGACGCGCATGCCGTGTTGAGCGAGACCGGCGATCCTTCGGTACCGAAATGCTCGGCGAGGCGCTCGCCGATAATGGCGAACTTGAATTCCCCGTTGGTCGAGGCGAATTCGCG
>Ga0187860_1001528_pt1 | contig 20346 bp, 20 predicted proteins | sample June2016WEW_10_4_FD_132981 | JGI IMG/M metagenome (GOLD analysis project Ga0187860, IMG submission 132981) | Peatland microbial communities from SPRUCE experiment site at the Marcell Experimental Forest, Minnesota, USA - June2016WEW_10_40 | ecosystem: Environmental > Terrestrial > Soil >...
ATCCTCATCCGCTGGTCAAAGAAAGACTGCAACCACCTCGCGCTACTCCAACTCGCCAGCGGCCTGATCGCCTTCAAGAAAGCCCACCTCGCGACGATCGCTCAACCCCTACCGGGATAGGCCCTAAGCGTTGGATTTCGCGCGGATGATGGCGCTACCCCTCGTAGACAGCCGAGGGCGCGATTGCTGTCTGTGGGGGCGGCCGCGGACCACCGGGTTCTGTAGCCGCGGACGGGTGTTCTGTCAGAAGCGGACGGGCGTGAAGGTTGCGCCAGCGTCATCGGTGCGCATCAGTTCGTCCACTTTGGCGCCGGGGTAGCCTTGGATATCCCAGCCGATCGTTGGCCCCACGAACTGGAGGTCAGACCAGCCAGAGTAGGCGTCGTGGTAGTAAGTGGGCGCCCAGGTACGCCCGTCGTCGGTGGTGCGAGCAATCCAGCTGGGATACGGGATCTCCGGGGCGGGGATCCCGTGGTTGGCCGGCCCAGCCATGAGAATCGTGTCTGGGCGTCCTAGCGGCGATGCCAATGTCGAGTTTGCGCCGCCGCCGTCGGGAATCGGTTCGAGTCGCAGACCCCCGTCGCTTGAGGTGATGAGCTTGGTACCGCACGACACGACGATGTCGGTGGGCGAGCTCGCTGTGATGCCGAGGATGCCCTCGCTGCGCGGACCGGCCAGGCTGCAAGGGTTGCCTCGGTAGGTGAGTGGTGAGCTCCCTTGCGCCTGCCAAAGGCCGTATGTCGGTGGGGTGCCGTCGCCTCCGCCAACGCCAACGCCCAGCCACACTGAGGAGCCTGCGGCCGCTAGACCTCCCTCGATCGGTGGCTGACTCGCGTCATATGGGAGTCTGCCGCGAACCACCTGCCAGTAGTTGGAGCCGATCGAACTCCGAAGCAGCATTACGCGGTGGGCTGTGCTCAATGTCGTGTAGGCCCAGCCGCCGCCGGTGACGACGTTGCTCAGCTTCGCTTGCAGCGGAACTCCGGGCAGTCTTACGCGCCGCCAGTGATGGCCGCCATCGTGGGTCTCCCATAGGCCGCCGCCGGAAAGCCAGCCGTCGCGCTGGCCGGCGAAGGTGATGCTGGCGACGGTGCCAGGTATCCCGCTCATCGGTGCCAGCCTGACTGGCGGCGCCGCCAGCCTCTGCCACACCGCGCCGGCGTCAGCGGTCGACGCAATGAGCACCCGGCAGCGAGCGAGGTAGGGATTCCAGTCGCAACGCTCGGTGCCGAGAACGAACCCTCGCGTCGCCGACACAAAGCTCACCGCCCACGGCTCGAAGTTCGCCGGCACACTTCCAACCTGAGCGCTCGAGCCACAAGCACCCAGCAACCACGGCAGCCCGGCAACTACACACACGAGCCCGACACGCATACGGCGAAGCGCGTTACGCACAGCCTCCACGCTAGCGCACACCATCAGGCAACAACACGCCGAGACCAGCAGCGCCAGACGCCCGCTTTGACCTGCGAAAGCAGCAGCGCCACCTCACCCGATCTCGTGACTGCTTCGCGTGAACTGGGGCACGAGGACCGTGGGGGAGAGACCGAACACGCGTTCGTCTATGCTCTATAAGATAGCTTATGTAAACTAATTCGGGAGGGTGCGAGAACCGACCCGGTTTGCGCTTGCGAGGCCGATCCGCTCAGGTGGGGCGCTGACGTAGGACCGCGTCGACGCGGGAGACGCTCTCGATCCACGTGCGGGCGTCAGGGTCCACGAGACCTGCCAGGACCAGGAGGTCTTCGTAGTGCGTGGCGATCGGGCGCAGCAGGATCGTCTCGTGGTGCGCAAGCCGGTTGCGGAACGGCACGAGGTCGGAGGATCTTTGGATCCTCGAGCCATGTCTCTCGCGGAGCTGCCGCTACGTTCACCGGCGGGAACTGCGCGTCGATCGTGTTGCGAAGCAGCACCTCAACATGGTGCAACGTCTCGAACATCGCCGCGGAGATCTGCGCATTCCAGACGTACAGCGCTACGGCCTTGTCGTGGTTGCCGGCGGCCGCCGTCAGATACGGCGCGAATCGCGCGTCAGTGAGCCACGATGTCGCTTGGGCGGGCTTCACAAGGCGGTTTGAGCAGATCGGGGCACCGCGCTACACTACCTCGCGTATGCCCCAGGTAAGGCTCTCCCGCTTCGGCGGTGATCCCCCTGGGGCTCCGTCTTTCCTGGCGCCTGTATGACCGACCAGGCCGCCTGGCAGCAGCGTCCCGGCCCACGCGCCGGAGCATCGACGGACCTGCCGCCGCCGCAGCGCGCGACGTCACCCTTCAGGAGCCGCCCTGCAAGCGCTCGATAACCAACGCTATGGAAACCAGGGCGCCGGTCGCCGGTCTAGCGGATCGCTATGTGCAGCCCGTGTGCGTGCATGTAGTGCGCGAGTGTTGTCTGGGTGTGTTTGGCGCCGGGGTGGGGGGTGATCTTGAGCAGTGTCTGGTTTGCCGGCGTGTCGGGCAGGGTGTGGATCGAGTACTCGGCGACGGCCGTCACTGTTGTCCCGGGCGGTGGTCCGACGATGTCGTGCGGGTTGGTGGTGATCACGACGGTCCGCACGGGGGTGTAGGTCTGCCTGCCTAGGTAGAGCAGGATCTGGCTCTCGGGGAGCGTGCATCTCGTGGCTGTGCACGCGCCGGCAAAACGCCGGTTGGTGCCGGCTGGTCGGCGGATCGTCGTGTTCACGTCGAAGCGAAGCTCATAGACCGCTTGACCAGCGATGCTCGTCGGGCCGGCGAGGCGTGTCGTGATCGTCTGCGACATGGCGCCGCCTGAGACGGTGGTGTGGTCAGCGGCCTGGGTGTCCTTGTAGAGCTGCTCGTAGAACGACGGGTTCCCGAGGTACCCGAACGTGGCTCCGGCGGATGCCAGCTCGAGGCTCAACGGCGCTGTGGACGGTGGCGGGGGCGCGCTGGGGAGGTCCATGTCGGTGAGGGTGGTGAGCGTGTTGTCGGCTGCGTCATAGGCCCAGTACTCCTCCGTCGTCCTGTTCAGAGAGGTCTCGTCGCCGTTGCTGTAGACGGCGTGGGCCTGGGTTCGGTTCGGGCTGAGCCACCCCTGGACGCTGTAGGTGAGCTTGTCGTGAGCTGGATCGGCGCTGATTCCGGTCCGCGCCGTTGCCGGAGCTTGCCTGGCGCACGGGCCGGGGATGCACATTCTGCCTCCTAGCCCGTTTCCTCCCAGTGCCATGGTCAGGCCTCCGCCGTCGGCGTTGTAGAACCGCATCTGGGACTCGAGAATCATGTTCGGCTTCTCAAGGGCTGTGGCCGCGCGCTCGAGGACCGCGGCCTGCGCGATCACGGTCCTTGAACCGCCAAGCGAAAGCGCGACGACTACCGCGACGAGCGCGGCTGCGAGAGCCGTGATCGACGCGAAGCGCCTCGGTGCCTGCCGCGGCAACCCTGCGAGCCAAGCTAGCGGTGCCAGTCCAGTTCTATGGGTGGTACTCGTCATCGCCGCGGCGAGGTCGTCGCCGAAGGTCTGCAGGACGGGCGGGAGGTCGGTGTTCTCAGGCATAGCCGGGGGCCCCTTCGAGATGATCGGTTGCCTTCGAGAGCGCGCGCAGCGCGCGACTGACGCGCGCGCGGGCAGTCTGTTCTGTGATGCCAAGAGTGCTGGCAAGCTCTGCGTAGGAGCGCTCTTCGACGATGCGCAGCCGCAACGCCTCGCGCTGCTGGAGCGACAGAGCGGCCAGGCCCTCGGCGATCGCGAGTCGGTGCGATCGCAGGCCGGCAAGATCCTCGATCCGCTCGTAATCAGCATCCGTGAACGCGTCGAGCTGAACACCGAGACGCACCATCGCCCGCCGCTCCACAGCTCCCTGGCGGAAATAGGCGCCCAGCTCGTGCCGGGCGATGCCGTAGATCCACCCCAGCGCCTCACGATCCTCGTGCCCGCGATACCTGCCCCGCATAAAGAACGCTCGTGCGAAAGTCTCCGCCACCAGATCCACCGCGACCTCGGGCTGCAAGGTGCGGCGCACAAAGAACCGCAACAACTCGCCGGCATGCGCACGGTACAAGCGAGAGATGTCGTCTGGGTCAAGAGCCATCGCGTCGACCTACATACGCACAACACCAGAAACCCGTGACCACCCGAGCGGCGGCCTCAACGCCATCGGCTCGGCACCGTGCAGACGCTCGCTCATCGCGCAACTGAGGTGTGAGCCAAAAGGTACGCAGTGGGCCGCGCGCTACTTGTACTTGACCCTGATGGTCCAGGGGTCCGCTGGTGTGTTGATTACGAGTTTGGTGTAGGAGCCGGCTGGAAGCGAGTACGTCCCGCTTCCACCTGCATTACTGGTGTGCGTCCGGGCCGAGGTGGCGCTTTGCCAGAAGAGGATCGTGATCGGGTACCCAACTCTGTCGGTCCAGTAGACGGTCGCGGGCTTTGACACCTTGAACTTGCCGAAGATGGTTGTGACGCTGGTGCCGCACCACGTTACGCCTAGTGTGAACGGGCGGTCAACGACGCTGTCGGGGTTCGTCCGAACACCGCAACTGGCTGCTGTGCCTGCCATTAGCGGGGCGGGAACGATGCCGGAACCTTGCGTAGGTGTCGCGGTCGCGACGGGCGCAGCCACCGCGAGGGCGAGCGACAGGACTGTCGCGCATGCGACGACTGAACGGTTCATGCACGCCTCCCGGACGGCGTTCGGTCTGCACTGCGGACACGGCTACGCTAAGCCCCATCACCGCTCTCCACAACGGTAGATCGCCGCGAAGACGCTACGTGGAAAGGCGAAACGCCGTCCGCAGCGCGGGAAGCTCAGCGGGGCGATTCGCGCCCGGTCTCGGCGCTTGGCACGGCGCCCCTCCGGCGCTGTGCAAACAATTGTCAGGATCGGGGCGGTTTGCAGCCGTTCGTGGCGGTCGCAACAGGGCGACTCGGATCGCCCAAAGCACCAGCAATTACGCGGCATTCTGGCGCTGCGCTGGGATGCCGGAGGAGGGACTCGAACCCCCGACACGCGGATTATGATTCCCATCCTGCGTGGTCGGAAAGGTCCTGCATATGCCCATGTTTCGGGGTTTCGTGGCCTGCCGGTGCGAACAAAAGTGCAAACATTCGCACGGGTTTTGTGACGGCGAGGGGGCGGCGAGAGGCGGTCTGTAGCCCTCGGTAGCGCGCGGTTGCGGTTTGCCGTCAGTAGCCCGCGGCGCGCAGCTCGTTCAGGGTGACCATCAGCGTGCGGGGAGTGTCGGCGAGCGCGCGGAACCCGAACCGCTGGTAGAAGGCAGCGGATTGCGCGTCGATTGCGTGGACGACCACCGCGCGGACCGCCACCTCGGCAGAGGCGATCTGGACGCGCGCGAGTGCGTCGCGCAGGAGTGCCGCCCCGAGCCCCTGCCTCTGGTGTCGTGAGTCAACGGCGAGTCGGGCCAACAGGGCGACCGGAATCGGAAAATGGGGGGACTGTCCCTTGCGCACTGGCGGGGTCGCACCTTCGTGGTGCAGCTGCCCGGCTACGAGCGCGTAGTAGCCGAGCACGACGCGCCCCGGGTCTGCGATCACGAACGTGCGAGCGGCGTCGCTCCGATCGCTCTGGCCGGCGTAGCGGGTTAGCCAGCGATTGAGCAGCTCGTTGCCGCAGTCGAAGTCTGCGGCGTTGTGTCGGGCTGGGTCGAAGCGGTGGGTGCCTGCGAGTTCGGCGCTCACGCGCGGTCGCGCAGCTCACGCAGGCGGGCGACCGTGTCGGTGTCGGGCGTCTCGAGCGCGTCGAGGAATCGCGTCACGTCTTCCTCGGACAGGACGATGTCTCGCTGATCGGCGAGCACATCCTCCGCACGCGCTCGCGCAGCGCGACGGAAGAAGTCGCTCAGCGTCTCGCCCACCGCCGACGCCGCGGCGGCGTCGAGAGAGCGCTCGTCGTCGGTCAGGCGGAGCTCCAAGCGTTGTGCGCGCATGCCAGGAGATTGTACGGACAGCGTACGGCGCAGTCAATCGCACGTCATGTACGGTCCGGCTACCCGTCGTGGGCGGTTGCGGTAACAGGCGGCCTGGGTCGCCCGCTACCGCTCGCTTGTCAAAGCGAGCGCCTCGGTCGGCGCGGGCCGGGGTGTTTGCCGCTTGTTGCTGGCTCGCGGTGGCTGATCACACTCGGGCGCGTCGATCGAGCGATTTCGGCGGGCGGGCGGGCTGTCTTTGTGGCTGAGGTAAGGGGCGCCAACGCGCTTGCGGTGTCGGTGCCTGGTGGCGCGGTGTGGGCTAAGATTTTGCCGCCTTCGCTCTCGTGGGCTCATCCGATTCTGCTGTGAACACTCGAGACGCTCAAAGCACTCCGCTTCGGCACGGTGACGTGTTGACGGCGATCTCGGACGGCCTGGTGGCTCTCCTGAAGGAGTTCTACGGTCACGGGCCGACGCGGACGAAGTCCTATTACGCGGACGATCTCGTCGTGTGCGTGCTGCGTGGCGGCTTCTCGCGCGTTGAGCAGACGCTGCTCGAGGGTGGGCGTGGTCCTGCGGTGATCGAGCAGCGGATGGCGTTTCAGGACCTGATGCGCCACCGCTTTGAGGAGGTCATCGAACAGGCGACCGGGCGGCGTGTGATCGGCTTCATGAGCGGCAACCAGCAGCACCCGGACATGATGTGCGAGGTCTTCATTCTCGCCCCCACAGACCTTGTCGGGCCGGACGAGCTCGCGACCGGCGCGCCGCGCTCGTTCGTTGACTGACCGAATACGCGGCTGGCGTCGACTGTTCGGGCGTGCTGTTGTGCCAACGCGGCCCGCGGAGTAGTCTGACTCGCGAAGGGCATGATCGTGGGGTCGGCCCCTAGGGGCGGCAGCGCGAGCTGACTTTCGAGGATCTATTTCCCCTCGGAGGTCACATGCCCGGCACGCCAGTCCTTTCTGATTCGACGTCGAACCCGGCTGGTGTCGTTGAGCCGCCGTTTGGCTGCACGTTGGGCGACGGGGGTCGCGGCGCGTCGTGGGTCCGCGTCACCGGCGAGCTGGATCTGATTACCGCGCCGCGGCTCGCGCAGATGTTGGGTCAGGCAGCGCGGCGGGCGCGGATCGTGGTCGTCGATCTTCGTGGTCTGACGCGCGTCGACAGCACGGGCGTCGGCGCGATCGCCGACGCGAGCCGGGCTGCTCGCCGCGATGGCCGGCGGCTGGTTCTTGTTCGCGGGCTGTCACAGGTCGAGCGCCTACTGGCGCTGACCGGCGCGTTGAACGCTGTCGAGATCGTCGATCTCAACCCTGGCGACCCGGCGGTCCTCGCGCTACTTCACATCGCGCGCAGCGACCGCGTTGACACACGCCAACGAGCGCGAGCGACTCGCCGCGTCGCCGCCTTGCTCGGCGCCAACCAGATCAACCGCGGCGTAGACGCGTTGATCGCGCGCGGCATCCGGCACGACTTCATCGACGGATAGGACATCCAACGCTGTTTCCATGCAGCACAAGGAGGACGTATGGGCTTTTCAACGAGCATCGTCGTGATCGCGGTCGGCGCGATCCTGCGCTTCGCAGTGTCGGTCACAACGACCGGGTTCAACCTCCACACGATCGGGCTGATCCTGATGATCGTCGGCATCGTGAGCCTCGTGCTCTCGATGATCTTCTGGCAGTCGTGGGGTGGGTTCGGCGGCAGCGGCGGCACCCGGCGGCAGAAACGCGTCACAAAGGACGGCGCCGGCGGCTATGTCGAAGAGGAGCGCACCGGCGGCACCGCGTGACGCGGATCGCCTGCGCCTAACAGGAGGGATTGCGATGTTCAGACTCCGACCCGCAGGACCTACGCCGGAAGTCGAGCAGGATCACTCGAGCGGCGAATCGCGCCGTGCAGCGGCCGCGCGCGGACTCCGAGCGACGGCACTCGGCGGATCGAGTTTGCTCGCGCGCGCCGTGCGGCTCGTGGCGGCGTGCGTCGTGTTGATTGTCGCCATGGGCATTCTGTTCGCGCTGCTCAAGGCGAACGGGACGAACGGTGTTGTCTCGGAGATCCACGGTTGGGGCCGCTGGCTCGTCGGCCCGTTCAACGGCATGTTCAGCCTCCACACCGCGCGAGCCACCATCGCGGTCAACTGGGGCATCGCCGCAGTCATCTACCTGTTCGCCGGCGGACTGATCGCACGACTGATCAGCCGCTCCCAACATTCATCCACCAGCCACCAGGAGGACTCATGAGCGACAAGCACATCGACAAGGCAAAAGGCCGCGCCAAAGAAGCCGCCGGAGCGCTAAGCGGCAACAAACGCCTCAAGGACGAAGGCCGCGTTGACCAGGCCAAGGCCTCCACAAAAGATGCCGCGGACAAGGTCGTCGACGCGCTCAGCGGCAGCCCCAAGCAGTAGGCCCACGAGCCCTACGCGAGCCAACTAAGCCGACACAGGAGGAGCACATGCTCATAGTCGTTCTACTCATCGTCATCGTCGTCCTGCTACTAAGCGGGTTCACCTTTACTCGTCGCAGCCGACGCAGCTAACAGGTAGCAGACCATCCGAGCGGCGCACACGGCCACCAACCAGGTGACATCCCGCGCATCACTCATGCTGCGCGACGACGGGGTGGACCTGCCGAGCGCAGCGAGCCGGGACCGTCTGTCCCCGGACTTGCTCGTGCGCGTCGATCGCTATTGGCGTGCGGCGAACTATCTGTCGGTCGGGCAGATCTATCTGTACGACAACCCGTTGCTAAGGGAGCGGTTGAAGCTTTCGCATGTGAAGCCGCTGGTTGTCGGGCATTGGGGCACGACGCCGGGCCAGAACTTCATCTACGTACACCTAAACCGCGTAATCAGCGAGCAGCAGCTCGACATGTTCTATGTAGCCGGTCCGGGGCATGGCGGTCCGGCGCTCGTCGCTAACACCTACCTCGAGGGCAGCTACAGCGAGATCTACCCGAACGTCAGCCATGACGAGGCTGGGATGAAGCGGCTGTTCACACAGTTCTCCTTCCCGGGCGGCATCTCCAGTCACGTCGCGCCAACGACGCCCGGGTCGATTCACGAGGGCGGCGAGCTGGGCTACTCGCTGAGTCACGCTTTCGGGGCCGCTTTCGATAACCCCGAGCTGATCGTCGCGTGCGTGATCGGCGACGGTGAGGCGGAGACCGGTCCGCTGGCGACGGCGTGGCAGTCCAACAAGTTCCTTGACCCGGTCAGTGACGGGGCGGTGCTGCCGATCCTGCACTTGAACGGCTACAAGATCAGCAACCCGACGGTGCTTGACCGCATCGAGCGTGACGAGTTGGAGCAGTTCATCCGCGGCTGCGGCTGGACGCCGCACTTCGTCGAGGGGCACGAGCCGGCCGCGATGCACCAGTTGATGGCGTCGACGTTGGACACGGTGATCGCGGAGATCAAGCAGATTCAACGCGCTGCTCGTGAGAGCGACGACGCGACGCGGCCGCGCTGGCCGATGATCGTGCTGCGCTCACCGAAAGGCTGGACGGGACCGAAGGTCGTCGACGGACTGCAGATCGAGGGCACGTTCCGCGCGCACCAGGTGCCGCTGCTCGTCGATGCGGAGCACCCCGAACACGTTGAGCAACTCGAAGCATGGATGCAGAGCTACCGGCCGGCGGAGCTGTTCGACGACGACGGCCGCTTGATGAGCGACCTCGCGGAGCTGGCGCCCGAGGGCTCGCTGCGGATGGGCGCCAACGCGCATGCCAATGGTGGACTGCTGCTGAGCGATCTGCGTCTGCCGGACTTCCACGCTCACGCGGTCGACGTTCCGGCGCCAGGAGCGGTCGATGCGCAGGACACGCTCGTGCTGGGGGGCTTCCTGCGTGATGTCGTCAAGCTGAACGAAGAGCGGCGCGACTTCCGGCTGTTCGGTCCTGATGAGACGCTCTCGAACCTGCTGGGAGCTGTCTTCGAGGTGACATCGCGCCAGTGGGAGGGGCGCGTCGAGCGCAACGACGAGTTCCTCGCCCCAGACGGGCGGGTGCTCGACTCGATGCTGAGCGAGCATCTCTGCCAGGGCTGGCTCGAGGGCTACCTGCTGACCGGACGCCACGGGCTGTTCAACTGCTACGAGGCGTTCATCCACATCGTCGATTCGATGTTCAATCAGCACGCCAAGTGGTTGAAGGTGACCAAGCAGCTCCCGTGGCGGGCGCCGATCGCGTCGCTGAACTACCTGCTCTCCTCGCACGTCTGGCAGCAGGATCACAACGGCTTCACCCACCAGGACCCCGGCTTCCTCGACCATGTCGTCAACAAAAAGGCCGACATCGTCAGGGTGTACCTGCCACCGGACGCGAACTGCCTGCTATCGGTCGCCAACCACTGCCTGAACACGCGCGACTACGTCAACGTGATCGTTGCCGGCAAACACCCGATGCCGCAGTGGCTGACGATTGACGAGGCCGTCGTGCACTGCACGGAGGGCATCGGCATCTGGCCATGGGCCAGCAACGATCAAGGCGGCGAGCCGGATGTCGTGATGGCGTGCTGTGGCGACACGCCGACGCTCGAGATTCTGGCCGCCACGTCGATCCTGCGCGACGAGCTGCCCGAGCTGAAGATCAGGGTGATCAACGTGGTTGATCTGATGAAGCTGCAGTCCGCCAGCGAGCATCCGCACGGGCTCAGCGACAGCGACTACGACTCGCTGTTCACCAAGGACAAGCACATCATCTTCGCCTTCCACGGCTACCCATCGCTGATCCACCGCCTGACCTACCGCCGCCACAACCATGACCTGCACGTGCGCGGCTACAACGAGGAGGGCACGATCACAACAGCGTTCGACATGCGCGTGCAAAACAAGCTCGACCGCTTCCATCTCGTCCAAGACGTCGTCGATCGCATCCCCGAACTGGGCGCGGCCGGCAGCTACCTCAAGCAGACGATGCAAGACAAGCTGATCGAACACGAGCAATACATCGACAAGCACGGCCAGGACATGCCGGAGATCCGCAACTGGAAATGGGGCCAGAGCAAATGACGGGCCGCGGCGAGTACAGCGCCGCGGCGGCGGAGAGGACGGCAGCATGAGCACGACAAGCAGCAAGAAAGCCACCCCCGGCGAGCGCCGTCGCGGCGGCGCTCGAACCCACCGCCACGCACCTCCGGTTCCTGGCGCGGGCGACGGATCCGCTCCTGAGGCGAGCAAGGAGCTGAAGGAGCTGCCGCTGGCGGACGTGGAAAAGCAGCTTGACTCCTCGCCGGACGGTCTCACCGCTGCCGAGGCGAAGCAGCGCCTGACCCAGTATGGGCCGAACGAGATCGAGGAGAAGACGACGAATCCGCTGCTGGCGCTGCTCGCCTACTTCTGGGGGCCGATCCCGTGGATGATCGAAGTCGCGGTGATTCTCTCGGCCGCGCTTGCGCATTGGGCGGACTTCTTCATCATCCTCGTGTTGCTGGTGGCCAATGCCGCGGTCGGGTTCTCCGAGGAGCATCAGGCGAGTAAGGCGATCGCCGCGCTGAAGGCGCAGTTGGCGATCAAGGCGCGGGTCTTGCGCGACGGGAAGTGGATCACCCCGCCAGCACGCGAGCTGGTGCCGGGCGATGTGATCCGGATGCGGGCGGGCGACATCGTCCCGGCGGATGCGCGGTTGCTTGCGGGCGACCCGGTCGAGGTGGATCAGTCCGCGTTGACCGGCGAGTCGCTGCCGGCCGAGAAGAAGTCCGGCGACGCGGTGTTCTCCGGTTCGATCATCCGCCAGGGCGAGATCGGCGCGCTGGTCTACGCCACCGGATCGAGCACCTACTTCGGCAAGACGGCGCAGCTCGTTCAGGACGCGCACAGCGTCAGCCACTTCCAGCGTGCGGTGCTGAAGATCGGCACCTATTTGATCGTCCTTGCGCTCGCGCTCGTCGCGCTGATCATCGCTATCTCGCTGCTGCGCGGCGACCCGTTCCTGACGACGCTGCAGTTCGCGCTGGTGCTGACGGTCGCAGCGATCCCGGTCGCGATGCCGACGGTGCTGTCGGTGACGATGGCGGTCGGCGCGCGCCTGCTCGCCAAGAAGAACGCGATCGTCAGCCGGCTCGTCGCGATCGAGGAGCTCGCCGGCGTGGACGTGCTGTGCTCGGACAAGACCGGCACGCTGACCCAGAACAAGCTCACGCTCGGCGAACCATTCGCCGTCAAGGGCGTCACGGCCGACGAGGTGATCCTCGACGCCGCGTTGGCGTCACGCGCCGACGACGACGACACGATCGACCTCGCGATCCTCCACGGACTCAAAGACCCCAAGGCGCTTCACGCGTACAAGGTGAGCCACTTCCAGCCATTCGACCCCGTCCACAAACGCACCGAGGCAACCGTCACGGCGAAAGGCCACACTGGGTTCAAGGTCACAAAGGGCGCGCCGCAGGTCATCCTCGCGCTCACCGCCACCACCGGCGCTGCAAAGGCCGACGCCAACAAAGCGGTCAACGAATTCGCAGCGCGCGGCTTCCGGTCGTTGGGAGTGGCCCGCGCAGAGGGGAACGGCTCGTGGAAGCTGGTCGGCGTTCTACCCCTGTTTGACCCGCCACGAACGGACGCCAAGGCAACGATCGCGACCGCGCAACAACTGGGTGTCGAGATCAAGATGGTCACCGGCGACGCGCTGGCGATCGCGCAGGAAACAGCCAAGAAGCTCGGGCTGGGAAGCGACATCCTCGACGCCGGCGAACTCGGCGACTCAAAGCGTCAAGAGACGAAAACAGTGGCTGCGTCGATCGAGCACGCCGACGGCTTCGCGCAGGTCTTCCCGGAGCACAAGTTTCACATCGTCGACGTCCTGCAGAAGCGCGGTCACATCGTCGGCATGACCGGCGATGGCGTCAACGACGCCCCGGCGCTCAAGAAGGCCGACTGCGGCATCGCCGTCTCGGGCGCGACCGACGCCGCACGCGCAGCAGCATCGATCGTCCTGATGACCCCGGGTCTCTCGGTGATCATCGACGCGATCAAGGAGAGCCGGCGGATCGTGCAGCGAATGAACAGCTACGCGATCTACCGCATCGCCGAAACGCTGCGCGTGCTCGGGCTTGTGACCCTGGTCATCCTCCTGTTCAACTTCTTTCCCGTCACAGCCATCATGATCGTGCTGCTGGCTCTACTCAACGACGGCGCGATCCTGTCCATCGCATACGACAACGTCCGCTACTCCGGTCGACCCGAGGCGTGGAACATGCGCCTCGTCCTTGGCATCGCGTCGGTACTCGGCTTCGTTGGACCCGTAGCCGCGTTCGGGCTGTTCTACGTCGCCGACAACGTCTTCGCGCTCGGGCGACCGGCGCTGCAAACGCTGATGTACCTGATGCTCTCCGTCGCTGGCCATCTCACGATCTTCCTGACCCGCACCCGTGGCCCGTTCTGGTCGGTCCGCCCCGCACGGATTCTCGTGATCGCCGTGATCGGCGCGCAAGCAATCGCCACGATCATCGCCGTTGGAGGAATCCTCGTCACCCCGCTGCCCTGGTATTGGGCGCTCGTCGTCTGGGGCTACGCCATCGCCTGGTTCCTGATCACCGACCGTGTGAAGCTGCTCGCCTACCGCATTCTCGACCCGGCTCTTGCCGGCGTGCCGACCGTTCCAGCCAGCGCGCGGGCCGTAGCGTCCGACACGGCCGTCGCTCCGCAATCCAGCAATGGCGTGACCACTATCGGTGCCTACCACACGACATCTCGCGAGTACCCGCCAACCCACCGCGACGTCTACCACACCGACGACGCCTGCCCCTACGGCAAGGAGATCAAAGCGTCGCACCGTCACGGCGGGACGGGCGGACGCGAGCTGTGCAGCCAGTGCGCGGAGCAATAGCACCGCTGCGCGCGTCTTGCTGATCGGGCCCGATCACGACGCTTGATCGCCCGTCACGGGATCCGGTGCTGCTCCCTTTGGCGCCTGCGCCTCGAGCTCGCGCTTGGCCTCGAGCAGTTGCGCGCGTGCGTCGCCATCGATCGTTGGGTACTGCGGGTCGATGTCGATCAGGGCTTCCACGATCACTGAGGCGGCGGCGATCCGCGCGAACCACTTGCGATCTGCCGGGATCACGTGCCAGGGCGCCCACGGGGTGCTGGTATGGGAGAGCATCTGCGAGAACGCGTGCTGGTATTCGTCCCAGTGCGCGCGCTCGTGGATGTCGTTCGCCGAGAACTTCCAATTGTGCTCCGGCAGGTCGCAGCGGCGCAGGAAGCGCACCCGCTGTTCCTCCTTGGAGAGATTCAGGAACAGCTTCACGATCCGCAGACCGTTGTCGACGAGGTAGTGCTCCCAGTCGTTGATCTCGCGATAGCGCCGCTCCCAGATACCCTCGCGCTTGGCCTGCGGCGGCATCCGCTGGCGGTCGAGAAGCTCCGGGTGCACGCGAGCAACGAGCACCTCTTCATAGTGCGAGCGGTTGAAGATGGCGATCTCGCCGCGCGCCGGCAGATGCTGCTGAAAGCGCCACAAGAAGCTGTGATTGAGCTCCTCCGCCGAAGGCTCTTTGAAGCTGTGCACAGCGACACCCTGCGGGTTTACCCCGCTCATCACGTGACGGATCGTGCCGTCCTTGCCGGCTGCATCCAGTGCCTGTAGAACGACCAGCACGCCGTAGGTGTCCTGGGCGGCGAGACGAGCCTGATACTCGCTCAGCAACTCCACACCGTCACGCAGCAGCTTGTCTGCGTGCTTCTTCTTCAGCTCGCCGGTGAACGCAGGATCGAAGTCCCGATCGAGCCTCACCGTCGAGCCGGGCCGCACCCGGAACGGCTCGATAAACGTCGCGGTCGACCCGTCGTGATCGTCAGACATCGCATCCCACCTTTGCTGGAGTGTCGCAGGATCCGGCCACGGCTCGGCTCAACTCGCCGGACCGCTCGAGCGCCGCGACTCGCGTCGAGCTGGTGGACCGTTACGGCTACTGGCGCGTCATAACCCTGACCGGATGTCGGCCTCGCGTGTCGGCGGGCTCGGTTGACGCGATGGCCTTGTGGAATGCTCGACGGGTGGATGCGGCGATCGAGGCGAGCGGGTTGACGAAGGCGTACGGCGCGACGGTTGCCGTCAATCGACTCGATTTGCGTGTGCAGCGCGGTCAGGTGTTTGGCTTCCTCGGACCGAATGGCGCGGGGAAGTCGACGACGATTCGCATGCTGCTGGGGCTTCATCGCCCGAGCGCGGGGAGCGCACGCGTGCTGGGGCTCGACAGTGTTCGCGAGAGTGTCGCGATTCACGCTCGCTGCGGGTACCTGCCTGGGGATCTCGAGCTGTATCCGAGGATGACGGGCCGCAGCGTGCTCGATTGGTTCGCGGCAGCGCGCGACGGTGTTGACAGCGCGTTGCGTGACGCGCTGGTCGAGCGGTTCGACGTCACGCTTGACCGGCGCATCCGCGAGCTGTCGAAGGGCAACCGTCAAAAGATCGGGCTCGTCATAGCGTTCATGCACCGGCCGGACCTCGTCGTCCTTGACGAGCCAACGACGGGTCTTGACCCGCTGATGCAACAAGAGTTCCACCACCTCCTTGCAGAGACGACAGCGGAGGGTCGCACGGTGTTTCTGTCCTCGCACGAGCTCGACGAAGTCCAACGCGTCGCAGATCGCGTCGCGATCATCAAACGGGGGCAGCTCGTCGTGACCGACACGGTCGAGGCGTTGCGCCGCAAGGCGCCGCAAACAATCGAGCTGCGCTTTCGCGCGCCCGTGCCCGCCACCGTGTTCGATGGTCTCGACGACGTAGCTCACATCACGGTAGATGGCGACCGTGTGACGATGCAGGTGACCGGCGAGCTAGCGCCACTGCTGCGCGTGATCGCCGACCACAACCCAGTCGAACTCGTCACCCGCCGAGCCGATCTGGATGAGCTGTTCCTCAGCTACTACCGCGACAGCCCGAACAGCGATGCGACTTAGCGTCGCACGACTCGACCTCGGCAACCGCCGCCGCCTAACGATGGGGTACGCGGTCGGGATGGCGCTCTACGCGCTAGCGATCGTCGCTCTCTACCCGACGTTCAAGCACTCCAGCGAGCTGAACAAGCTCGCATCCGGGAAACTCGGAGCGCTGTTCGGCGTGACCGGTCCGCTCACATCCCCGGCCGGCTGGCTCGACGCCAACGCCTTCACCAACTTCCTGCCACTGATCATGCTGCTGCTCACGATCGGCTACGGAGCGAGCGCCATCGCCGGCCAAGACGACGACAACACGCTCGGCCCGATCGTCGTCCTACCGCTCTCAAGACGGCGGATCCTCGCCGAGAAAATAGTGGCACTGATGGCGCAGGCCCTCGCTCTCACGCTCGCCGTCGCCGCCTGTACTTATGTCGGCCGCGCGTTCGAGCTCACGCTCGACCCATGGAATGTCGCAACCGCGCTCCTCGCCGTCCTCGTACTCGGAATCGACCTCGGACTGATCGCCCTCACCGTAGGAGCCGCGACTGGCAGCCGCGGCACGGCAATCGGCGTCACAGCCACGCTCGCCGCCGCCTCATACCTGATCAGCTCACTCGCGCCAGTAGTCAGCTGGATCCACCCGCTCCGATTCGCGTCGCTCTTCTACTGGGCCGTCGGCGACAACCAACTCGCCAGCGGCACAACAATCACGGCCTTCGCGATACTCACCGCCGTCGCCGCAATCGCCACGCTCACAGCAACGGTCGCATTCCAACGACTCGACGTGCGCTGACTGAGGCGCCCTGGCCTGTAAGGAACCCGGCCGCGACTTGTACCCGATCAGCCCGGCCAGCCCGGCCAGCCCGCAACTGCGTGCAACGCGCGCGCGGGAGCGTCGATCAGCCTCGTTCCACGCGCCTGCTTCCGAAGGTTTGCAGGAGCCTGCAGAGATCCTCCGCTCGTTACCGCATCCGCCCACAGCCCGACTGGGCGCCGCGGAGCTGGCCGAGATGCTGGTTAGGCGGCTGAGCGGTCGGCGTTGCGCAGAAGGTCGGCGACGACCTCGCCGGGCTTCCTGCCGCTCGCGCCGGCGAGGCGCTCGAGCCGCTTGGCGTCATCACCTTCGACGCTCACCATGATCCGCAGCCCCGCGGTAGGGCTGCCTTCGTGCAATTCGACGAAACGCGGATCGATCGTCAATAGATCCCGGTCAAAATCGCCGGGCTCGGGAAGAACAGTGTTCCAGGGTGACTCGGTCATGAGCTTGCTAGGAGTCTACGCTCGACATCTGTTGCGTTCCAGCCGGTCACGATCAGCCACGTCGACGGCTCAACGGTCTGCTCAATCACGATTGTCAACGCCCGGCCGCCATCGGTCAAGCCGATCAGCAGCCGGCGGGTACCGGGCTCCCCGCCAGCATGAGGGTCTCGCACCGTGACATGCCGGCCACGGGGAGTCTGCTCGGCTTCTTCAGCCGAGATGCCGCGTGCGCCGAGCTTCTCAAGTCCAGCCTCGGTAACGAGCAGCTCGTGAACCACGTCCGCCATCCAAGCGGTCTACCGCACAGCCACGACAGAACACCACGACCGCTGTTCGCGGGCCGCTGCAGTGCGCTACAAACAGGCCGCGTGGCTCTGGGCGACAGCGGTAGCGGGGGCTTGGCTGCAACGGGCTCCTGCAAATTGATCATCGCGGTAGCGACCGGCGGCGATCCAGACGCTCCCGTTCACGCGAATGGGGTCACGAGGTGGGACGCGACCCTTGGCGCCGTCCGGCTCCGGTTGCGCGAGATGCGAGCGCGTTGGCAGGTGAGCTGAGCGCGCGGGCGCGGTGCTGTGTGTCTCAGGGCTCGCCGGCGAGGACCGCCTCGATGAACGGTCCTTTCGCTTCGGCGTAGTCGTTCATGTCAGTCCAGTCGCGGGTCGCCAGTTCTTGCTTGAGTCGCTGATACGCGACTCGATCCGCGGGGGAGCGTCGTAGCCGATCGCGGAAGCTCAAATAGCGCGCTACTTCCGGATCGCCGTCCCGCCAGAGATGGATGTGCACGTCGCGTGCCGGGGTGCGAAACATCCGGTGTCCCGGCTCTCGAACTCGCAGCTGGTACCCGGCCGACTCAAGCGCGGGCACGATCGTGGCGTCATCGTCGGGGTCGGGCACGGTCACGAGCAGATCGATCACTGGCTTTGCGGCCAAGCCTGGAACCGCCGTCGAACCAATGTGTTCGACGCGACGCGCCGACGCGCCAAGCGCAAGCTGCACGCGACCGCACTCCCGCTCGAAGCGTGCCGGCCAGGCCGGGTCGTAGTCGACGATCACGATCCGGCGCTTCTCGCGCCCGCCGATCAGGACCTCGTCAAGCTCGAGACGCGGCTCACCCTCGCCCACCCGCTGATTCTCGCAAGCGCAAGCTCGCTTGCGCAGGAAAGCGGTCACGTGCCCGCCTCCCTCGCCGGCGACCCCTCCGCGCGAGTTGCGCGGCAAGCGAGCGTCGTCGGTTCGCCCTAAGCCCGCTTTGCGGCGAGTTAAGGTCTCGTGCATGCTGGACCCGCCGCGAGTCCCATCCTCTGTTGTCGCCCTGACCGTGGCAGCGGCGGTAGCCGCGTGCGCGATCTTCGTTGGCGGCCTAGTCGCCTGGCCCCTACTCGTGGCCGGGGTACTCGTACTGATCGCAGCCCTCGCGGCGCTGTGGGTCATTCAGCGGCGACGCGATCACACCCTCTGGTAAGCCCCGCGGTCCACACGGACGCCGGGCCGGCCAACTCGCCTGCGTGAGCCGCCCTGGGTTTCGCGGAGACCGTCAAACCCAGGATGGCTCACTTCCACTACCAGACGAGCAGCGCGCCGCGACCGCAGCCCTCCGCAAGGGTGACCGATCGGATTGAAACCCACGACCGCCGGACAAGCTTGGTCCATGAATTGGCCCATGGAATCAGGCCCGTGACGCTCCTCCGTGAGACGCTCGTCTCACGGGGCCGGTCACGGGTTCTGACCAGGGTGCGGGAGGAACCTGAAGACCGCCGAGCGCAGTCGCGAGCTTGGGGGCGCCGGCGACAATCGGGTCGTCGTCGGTGATGCGTTGCACCGCGCACTGCTCGGCGACGGCGACATGCGCCGCGTCGTAAGCGGTCAGCCCGTTAGCGGCCCACTTGGCGACGCGGGACAGCTCCGGCTCGAGCAACCTCGAAATCGAGCTGCTCGAGTGTGGCGGCGAGTGCTGGAGCTGTGTGACCGGCCTCAGCTCCGAGCAGCCACGTTCAACAGCTCGAGCCGTGTCACCGACCGCCGCGTAGCGCGTTAGCCGAGCGCCCCCGGCTCAGAACCCGGCGATGACCCAGACCGTGATGGAGTTGAAATTCGTCACATACGCGGTGTCGGTGGCCGGGCATAGGCCGCGGCGCATGCTCCGACCGACCGGGGGTCGCATGCGACCCCGGAACAGGCCGAGGGCCTAGCAGCCGCCTGACAGCTCCACGTCTGACGGCCCGCCGAAGGCGACACTGTAGTCAATCGGCGTCGAGTCGATGGTGTAGACCGCGTCGCTGACTGGGGCCAGAGTAACCGGGTCCAGCTGAACGGACGGGTTGTTCACGCTCACCACGGTGCCGTCCGTGGTGACGTAGTAGGCCTGAAAGGGGTCAATGGTGTCGAGCAGGTCGCCGTACGGGTCGTATTCGTTGCCGGCGGTGTCGACCGTCGTGCCGAAGAAGCTCGTGTACAGGCCGCTGACGGGATCCTCGGTCAGCAGGTAGCCCGAGAAAGTCGCTAGCGTCGGCGGGACACTTGGCGCAGGGACCACGGTCTGGCACGTGAGGGGGTCGATCTCGCTGCCGTCCGGCTGGATGAGGTCTCCGGTGGCGGCGTCGATGTTGGTACCTGCCTGGTTGTTGGCTTGCACGATGACGACAGGACCTCCAGGGACCTCGATGAAGCTCGACGGCGCTGAAGGCCCGCTCGCGCCGAAGCTATTTGTGGCCGTGACGGTGAACGTGTAGGTGTTCGGGGAGAGGTTGGGCACCGTGATCGGCTCGGTTGCGGAGGCGTAGGTGATGTCCCCGGGACTTGCGGTGACCGTGTAGCTGAGAATCGGGTAGCCGCCGTCGCAGGTCGCCACGACGTCGACGGTCGCAGCGTAAGGGCTCGTAGACACGTTCCCGATGACGGGCCGGCATGGTACGGTGCCGGGTGTCGCCGTGGCGGGTGCGGACGGCTCGCCTGTACCGACGCCGTTTGTAGCCGTGACATTGAACGTGTATGCCACGCCGTTGCTCAAGGTCGGAACTGTGATCGGACTCGTCGTGCCGCTCGCCATGAGGCCGCCCGGGTTCGCGGTGACGGTGTAGTGGGTGATCGGCGAGCCGCCGTTTGACGCCGGCGGATCGAAGCTGACCACCGCCTGATTGTCACCTGGCGAGGCGGCGACCGCCGTTGGGACTCCCGGCGCGGACGTGTTCGCGACCGTGACGGTTGTCGTGATCGACGTGGTGTTGCCGACGTTGTCGGTGCCCGTGAGGGTATAGAGGTAGCAGTAGCCGGCGACGATTCCCGACGGCTGCGTGGTACCCGTGATCGTGACCGGCGAG
>Ga0187860_1001535_pt1 | contig 20274 bp, 20 predicted proteins | sample June2016WEW_10_4_FD_132981 | JGI IMG/M metagenome (GOLD analysis project Ga0187860, IMG submission 132981) | Peatland microbial communities from SPRUCE experiment site at the Marcell Experimental Forest, Minnesota, USA - June2016WEW_10_40 | ecosystem: Environmental > Terrestrial > Soil >...
CGGCCCAACGATAATCGTGAATCCCTCCGCGCTCCGATGCCGGTACTCAGCTAGTTAACTGGCCGAGTACCCCGATGCCAACGTTGATCACCAAGCCGCCCAGGTCCCTCCCAGAAGACGAGTCGCGACCTTGACCCGTTCACCGTCGCGGCGCGCCCGGGCAACCACCGTGCTGGCGATCGCCTGCGGGGGCGCGGCCGGCGCCCTGGCGCGCTACGCGATCACGACTGCCATACCGACGCGACCAGGCCACATCCCGTGGGGCACGCTGTTGATCAATGTCTCGGGAAGCGCGGTGTTGGGCTTCTTGTTGGTGGTCATCGCCGAGCGGATCCCGGGTGACCGCCTGGCCAGACCGGTCCTCGGCACGGGGATGATCGGTGCCTACACGACGTTCTCGACCCTGGCCGTCGAGTCGGTGCTTCTCGGTAGGGACGGGCGCGCACTGACCGCGGTCGCGTACGTCCTCATGAGCCTGATCTTGGGATTGGCCGCCGTTGCGATGGGCACGCTGGCGGCTCGGGCCGTATTGAGTGCCGAACGTCTCCGGGCCCACCGATGAGCGATCCCCGGGCGCCGGGCCGGGTTACCCGGCCCGCCCAGCGCCTCACGATCCTGCTCACGATGCACGAGCACTCCCGGCGGCGCTCCCTCGTGATCGAGCTGCTGATGCGTGCACACCGAGCTCACCTCGCGGGGGCGACGGTGTTCCGGGCCTACGAGGGGTACGGGACATCGGGTCGGAGGCATCGGATGCACGGCCTGTCCGACGATGCGCCGGCCTCGATCGTGATCATCGACGAAGCGCACCGCATCGAGACGTTCCTCGCCGATGTGGAGAACCTGCTCGACCACGCCGTCGTGACCATCGACGAGGTACTCATCGTCGATGTCTGACCATCCCGCCAATCTGACTCAGACAAGTCTCACTCCGACGAGCCCGGGTCCGACGAGCCCGGGTCCGACGAGCCCGGGTCCGACGAGCCCGGGTCCGACGAGTCCGGGCCCCGCAAGAGAGGGCCACCGATGAGCTTCGGGCTCTGCCTCGCCGTCGCTGCCGGAGGTGCCGCCGGTGCGCCGGCGCGCTACCTGACCGACCGCGCCGTGAGCGGCCGGATCGAGTCGGACCTCCCTTGGGGCACCTTCGTCATCAACGTCGCCGGTTCGCTCGTGCTCGGTGTGCTCACCGGTCTCGCTCTCCACCACCACGTGAGCCTCGTCGTCACGGCGCTGCTGGGGGTGGGCTTCTGCGGCGCATTCACGACGCTCTCGACGTTCACTTACGAGACCGTGCGCATGGCCGAGACCGGTGAGTGGCTCGAGGCGGCGATGAACATCGGCATGAGCCTCGGCGCCGGCTTACTGGCCGCGGCCGGAGGCCTCGCGCTCGGCCTGGCGCTCTGACGGGGCAAGCAGGAGGTGCCTTACTGGTCGCAGGCGGCGGCCGCCGCCGATCGGCCGTCGCCTGCGAGTGTCGGCACTGCCACACCGCCGTACCCGCTTGTAGCCGGCCAGGTCAGCACAGGCCCGCGGACACTCAACATCACGACGGAGCCGTCGGCGAGGCGCGGGTCACCAAGGATCCGGGCGACGACGCATTCCGGGCCGAGCCGTCGGTCCGGGCGAACCTTCACGAGGGCGTCGTGCCCGTGATAGCTGGTGCCGAGGACCCGGCCGGTCACCGAGTGCTCCGGGTCGGCACCAGCAGCCGCGATGCCGGTGCCTGAGAGACCGACGATCTCGAGCTGCTCCGGGCGGACCAACACCGTGGCCGGCCCGCGTAGCACCGCGCCGGCGGTGACGCTCGCCACGTCGGCGTCCAGCTTGCCGAATGCAGTCTCGACGACCCCGCCGTCGAGTACGCCTTCGACGAGGTTGGCCGCGCCCACGAAACGAGCCAGGTCAGCGTCGACCGGTCGCGCGTAGAGCTCCTGCGGCGTGGCGAACTGGGCGATCCTGCCGTCGCGGATGACCGCCACGAAGTCGGCGACCGACAACGCCTCGTCCTGGTCGTGGGTCACGAGCAACGCGGTCGTACCGGCCGAGCGGAGGATCTCCCTCACATCGGCCCGCACCGTCGAGCGCAACTGGGCATCGAGCGACGCGAACGGCTCGTCGAGGAGCACCGCCTGCGGCCGGACGGCAAGCGCCCGGGCGACCGCCACGCGCTGTTGCTGGCCACCCGAGAGCTGGTGCGGGTAGCGCCGGCCGAGCCCGCCCAAGCCGACAGCATCGAGGAGCTCCGTCACTCGCCTACCGCGGCGCTCGGATCGAGCGAGGCCGAAGCCGACGTTCGCCTGCACGCTCAGATGCGGGAACAGGCTCCCCTCCTGCGAGACGTAGCCGAGCCGGCGCCGCTCCGCCGGGACGTGCACACGGTCGCCGTCCACCGTGGCATCGCCGATGGCGACACTGCCGAGGTCGGCCCGCTCCAAGCCTGCGATGACCCGCAGCAGTGTGGTCTTGCCACTGCCTGACGGGCCGAGGATCGCCGTGAACGACTCCGCCGGTACCTCGAGGTCGATGCCGATCAGCACCGGCTGGGCCCCGAAGCTCTTGTGCAAGCCAGTGACGACGATGCGGTTCATACCGGTGTGACCCGTTGGGACGGCCTGCGATCAAAAAAGCGCGAAAGGAGATAGCTCGGAACGGCGGCGATTGCGATGATGACGAGCGCGAACGGCGCCGCTTGGCCGTAGGAGAGGCCCTGCTGGTACGCCCAGAACTGGGTGGCCAATGTCTGCACGTTGTTCGGGATGAGGATGAGCGTCGCCGTCAGCTCGGTCGCCGTGGCAAGGAACACCAGGCAGAATGCTGCCATCAGACCCGGCCCGACGAGCGGCAGGGTCACGCGCCGGAGGACGGCGAGCCGGCTCTGGCCGAGCGAGCGAGCCGCCTCTTCGAGGCTGACCGGTGCGTAGGCGAGCGAAGCTCGTACCCCGACGAGGGCGAGGGGGAAGAACATGATGGCGTACGCCGCGACCAGCAGCGGAGCGGTCTCCGAGAACGCCCCCGCCGCGTACCGCTCGGCGAAGTAGCTCAGAGCGAACGCGATCACGATCCCGGGTACCGCCAGCACGACAAAGGTGCTGCGTTCGAGCAGCCGTGCGGTCCGGGTCGGGTGGCGGATGGCGAGCAGTGCGACGGGCAGAGCCATCAGCGTGGCGACGGCGGCAGCCGTTCCACTGTAGAGAGCAGTGTGGCCGGCGGCGTCGAGGAGCGACACCCCGACGAGCCCGTGCGCGCCCCCTTCGAAGATCCAGTACACGCTCGCTCCGACGGGGACCCCGAGCGCCAGCACCGTCAAGGCGGTGAAACCGAGCAGGACCGGCACCTTGGCTCGCCCGAGCCGTAACGGCTGGTTCGCCCGCTGTGCGAGCGGGCCCGTTCTCACGACCCGCCCCTTGCCGCGGGCGAACCCGTCGCCGACGAGGACGACGATGCTCAAGACCACGAGCACGATCGAGAGCGCCGCTGCCGCTTGAATCTTGAACGCGTCGAACTCGGTGAAGATCTCCGTCGTGAACGTCTGATAGCCAACGATCTCGAAGGCGCCGTACTCGGCCAGGATCATGAGGGCGACGAGCAGGCACCCTCCGAGGATGGCGCCGCGGGCCTGACCGAGCGTCACCCGGAAGAACGTCCTCACGCGACCGATCCCGAGGCTGCGGGAGACTTCCTCCTGTCCTGGATCCGCCGACCGGAAGCTCGCCGCCACGGGAAGGTAGACAAGCGGGTAGACGGCGAGCGTCATCACCACGATCGCGCCACGAAACCCTTGGATCCATGTCGTCAATGACGCCCAGCCGAAGCTCACGACGAAGTCGGGGATGGCGAAGGGCACCACGACGAGGACGGCCCAGGCTCGCCGGAGCGGCAGATCCGTGCATTCGACGCACCAGGCAGCCATCGTCCCGATCACGGCGCACAACGCCGTCACGACGACGGTGAGCTGCACCGTGTTCCACAGCAAGCTTGCCGTCAGCGAGCGGAAGATCAGGTGCGTGACCGTACTGACACCCGCACCGCTCGCCTCGATCAACAAGAACACGAGCGGCGTGACGAGCAGTGCCGCCACCAGCGCGCTGGCAGCGAGCAGCGCCCGGGGGAGCGGCCTCCTCCGGGGAGGAGCACCCTCGCCTGCCAGAAGCGTCCGGTCGGGCGCTTGGTCCGCGACGCTCAGCGCGCTAGCCACGACACCGAGGCTGTCGCGCGCGCCCGTGAGCAGGGTGCAACTGCCCGATCACGACAATTCGACCTGCTGCAGGAGGTCGATCGCCGTCGACCCGTCCCCGAGCTCCGCCATCGTGATCGGGTACGGCTGCAGCTGGCCAAATGGTTTCTCGGGTTGCGCCGTCGCCACCCCGGAAGCGATCGGGTACTCGAAGCTGATCGATTGGGCGATGATCTCCTGACCCGTCTTCGACGTGATGAACTCCAGGAATTTCTGTGCGTCGGCCTGATGCTTGCTCGAAGCCAGCACAGCCGCGCCCGACACGTCGATCACGTATCCGGGATCGCGCGGGGCGAAATAGGCGATCTCGGAGTGCATGTTGGACGCTCCGATCTCCGCCCTCATCCGGTACCAGTAGTACTGGTTCACTACGCCGAAGGCGACCGCACCACGGTTGACCTCGTCGGCGACCGTCTCGTTGTCCTGGTATCGGTGCGAGATTGAGACGTTGGACTTGATGCCCTCCAGCCACTTGAGCGTCGCAGCCTTGCCGTAGGCACGTTCCACCGATGTCACGATGGGCTGGAAGTCGGTCTCGCTGGGGGCGAAGGCCAGCTTCCCGTTGTACTTCGGATCGGCGAGCTCGAGGATGTGGGTCGGTAGCTGGCTCTCCGAGATGAGGCCGGGGTTGTAGATGAGGACGCTCACGCGAGCCGAGACCCCCACCCAGTCGCCGGCCGGAGAGTTGAACCTGCTCGGCGTGTGAGCGAGGGTCGACGCGTCCACGTGTGCAAGCAAGCCCTTGGTTTGCAGGAACTCCAAGGCCGGTGAGTTCTCCGTGAAGATGACGTCGGCGGATGAGTGCGAGCCGTCGGTGGCGATCTGCTCGGCAAGGGTGTCCTCGTCGCCGTTGTGCACCTCGACATTGATCCCGGTCGCTTTCTCGAACGCGGCCACGAGGGCATCGGTCGTCTGCTCATGCTGACCGTTGTAGATCGTGATCGAATTGGCACCACCGGAGCTCCCGCACGCCGTCACCAGACCGGCCATCGCCAGCATGAACAGACCGATCGCGACCAATCTCGAGCGCGCGCTCGCTGTCGGCCTGCACCGGTATCGATCACGCCGGTCGAGCGTCATAGCCCGGCGTCGGCTCCGGGGCAGAGTGCGTTGACGGATCTGGCGGCTTCGGTCACGGCCTTCCTCGCTTCGGCGCTGCCGTCCTCTGAGAAGAACGCCTCATAGGCCGAGTCGAGGCGGTCCAGCGCTCGCTGCAAGGACTGGTCCGTCGTGCGGATCTGCAGGAGCGGGGCGATCTGTGCCTCCGCGTACCCGACAGGGTCCTCCCCGGGATCAGGGCCATCGCTGAGGACGGCATCAACCTGCCGGCACGTGGTGGACGAGGCGGTCTCAGAAGTAGAGCGGCCCGATGATCCGCAAGCGCTCAACGTGCCGATCGAGCCGATGACGATCGCCAGCGCCCCGATGCGTAGCAGCCTGTCCACTGCTGGAGCCGTTCGGCGCAACCCTCTCACCTCTCAGGACCAATATCAGGTGCACCTTAGCATTGTCATCAAGGTATCCTGATATCGACCTGCGCCATCCGAGCCGCCGGGAGCCCAGCCATGCGCGACGAGTTCCATCCACCGGTGGAGGAGTACCTCGAGACGATCGGGTTTCTCGCGGAGGAGGGCGCGCCGGTGATCCAGGCGCGCCTTGCCCAATGGCTGGACAAATCGGCGCCGGCCGTATCCGAGATGCTCGACCGCCTCGAGTCCGCCGGCTACATCACGCGCTCCGGCCGCGAGATCGCCCTCACGACCGAGGGCCGCCGCCAGTCCGAGAGCGTGATCCGAAAGCACCGGCTCGCCGAGCGGCTGCTCGTCGACGTGATCGGGCTGCCGTGGCGCGACGTGCACCTCGAGGCGGGACGCCTGGAGCACGTCATCTCCGACGACGTCGCCGAGCGCCTGGTCCAGCTGCTCGGCGATCCGGCCACTTGCCCGCACGGCAACCCGATCCCTGGGAGCTCCAACGCCGCCCCCGATCCGTCAATACAGGTCTCCATGGCCGACATCGCGCCCGGCCAGGTGATCCGCCTGCAACGGCTGACTGAGGAGCTCGAGCTGGACGCAGCTTCACTGGCCTACCTCGACGACGCCGGTTTCATCCCGGGTACGGCGGCCGTGGTGCAGGCTCGCGCGCCGGACGGCACGCTCGTGATCCAGATCGAAGGCGGCACGCTCGCGTTGGGGCCCCAGCTGTGCCAGCGGCTGTTCGTGGTGGTGGCCTGAGGGTCAGCTGCCCACGATCATCCTGTTGGAGATCGTGCCGATCCCCTCGATCGTGGATTCGAGCACGTCGCCCGGCTGGAGAAAACGAGGTGGCTGCCGCACCCAGCCCACCCCCGCCGGTGTGCCGGTGAAGATCACGTCCCCTGGAAGCAGAGTCACGACCGCTGACAATTCCTCGATCAATCTCGGGACGCTGAACACCATGTCGGAGGTGCGGCCGTCCTGCATCACCTCGCCGTTCAAAGAGCACGACAAGGCCAGATCATCCGGCTCGGTCAGCTCGTCGGGCGTGACCAACCACGGTCCCATCGGCCCGAAACCCGGGAACGACTTGCCCAGACAGAATTGGCCCCCCGCTTCACGCTGAAGGATCCGCTCGGACAGGTCCTGGCCGACCGTGACACCGGCGACGAGGCTCCACGCTTCCCAATCGGCCACGCGGCGAGCGCGGGCGCCCATCACGACCACGAGCTCTACCTCGTAGTCGACCGACCCTTCCGGGAGCTCTACCTCATGGAAGCCCCCCGTCAGGCACGTCGGGAACTTCGTGAACGTGGCCACGCGAGTGGGCAGCTGCATTCCCGTCTCTGCGCAGTGGTCCCGGTAGTTGAGGCCGATGCCGAACACCTGAGCCGGCCACGGAGCCGGCGAGAGAAGATCGGCGTCACGGATCTCCAGGCGCTCGAGGGAGTCGTCCGGCTCGAAGCGCGCTTCCCAGAGACGGAACTCCTCCCAACGCTCATACAGCGCCTGGGTGTCCGCCGCGAAGATCCCGTCGGACGCCTTCTCGATGTCGATGCCCCCCTCTCGGGTTACAAGAACGGCGCGCCCCGCGAGGTTCGCGAGTCGGGTCATGTTGAGTTACCTCCAGTCGCCGCATCGCCGGACAAATGCCGGAACGTCTTCCGGTGACGCTACCGAGTCGCGAGCACCCGCGCCCATCAGAGCTCGACACTGTGCCAATTGGGCGCCCTGTTGGCGTTCGTGCGTCCTCCGCCGAGTCGAAGGCGCCCTAGCCGCCGGCGATCACCTTGGGGCCCCGGCGCCACGAGACATATCGCCAGGCCCAGTTGACGAGCACCGACGTGCGGTTGCGCACACCGAGCAAGAACACGAGGTGGAGCGCCAACCAGGCCAGCCAGGCCGGTGTCGCCCTAAGGCGCAGGCCGCTCGGGAACTCGGCCACGGCTGCCTTCCGCCCGATCGTGGCCATGATGCCCTTGTCCTTGTATACAAACGGTGTCGTCGCCTCGCCTTTCAGCAGGCGCGCGATCTGCTCACCGGCGTGCTTGCCCTCCTGGGTCGCGGGTTGCGCCAGCTGAGGCAGCGGCTGATCACTCCCGGCGAGGCGGGCAGACGCCATGTCGCCGATCGCGAACACATCATCGAAGCCCGTGACCCGCAGGTCGGGACCGACCTCGATCCGGCCTCGGATCTTCGGCAGGTCGAGCGACTCGGTCAGCGCACAGGCACCGACGCCGGCAGCCCAGATCACGAGAGCGCACAGCAGCACCTCCCCCGATCCGAGGACCACGCTGGCGGCATGAATCTGCTTCACGCTCTCGTCCAGCCGGACCTCGACACCCCGGTCAGTGAGCACTTTAACGGCGTAGCTGCTGAGCTTGGAATGGAACGCCCCGAGCACACGATCCCGCTGCTCGACGAGCACAACCCGGCAGAGCGAAGGATCGAGCATGGAATAGGTGGTCTTGAGCTCCATATTCCGGAGCTCGGCCAACGCGCCGGCCATCTCCACTCCGGTCGGGCCCCCGCCGACGATGACCACCGTCAGGTCACCTTCCTGCACGCCGTGTGATGCGGCGCGCTCCATCGTCGACGACACCGTGTTCCGGACGGCGACCGCGTCCTCCATCGTGTAAATGCCACGAGCGTGCTCCTCAGCTCCTTCGACGCCGAAGAAATTCGTGGCCGCACCGGCTGCGAGCACCAGATAGTCGTAACTCGTGGGGGCACCTTCGACGAAGCTCACCTCCCTGCGGGCGAAGTCGACGTTGGTAACCACGTCCTGGCGGAACGTCAAGCTCGGGTGCCCGCGTGTGTACGACCTCACCGGATAGGCGATGTCGCCGGGGTTCAGCCCGGCCGTCGCCACTTGGTACAGCAGCGGTTGGAACGTGTTGTAGTTGTGGCGGTCCGTGAGCACGATGTCGACCGGTGCGTCCATGAGCGCCTCACATGCAGCCAGCCCACCGAAGCCTGCCCCGATCACGACTGCCCGCGGCCGATCGCTCACGCCGCTCTTCCCGGGGTGGCTACTGTGAGCATCCGGTTGGTGACATACAAGACGGGGGTGACAGCGAAGAGGCACACGCCGAGAGCGCCAACCCCGAGGTGCGCCGCCAGCACTCCGAACACGGCGACAGCGGCTGGGCCGGCGAGGCTGGCAGCCGCGATGGAGATGCCGACGGCATGGCCCGTGGCCGCCTCGCCCAGCCGAGACGGCATCAGCGCCATGAGCATCGGGAACACGGCAGCAGCCCCAAGGCCGGCGATCGGCAACCCGGCGATGGACAGCGACCCCGGAAGGAGCCAGAACAGCCCGGTTCCCGCGATCATGAGGATGCAGCTTGCCTCGAGGATGGTGGTGCCGGCCATCCGGTCATCTACCACCGCCAGGCCAAAGCGTCCTGCCATAAGGGCGGCCCAGTACGAAGCGATGGCGACCGCGGCCACGGTGCGGGACGTGTGGCGGTCATAGATGAGGTACGTGTAGCCCCAGGCGATCGGGCCACTCTCGGCGGCCGTGTAGGCGACGAACGTGGCGATCGTGAGCACAAGGCGCAGGCGGGAACGGGCGCCACCGCTCGGCGCCGAGTCGGAACGCCTTGCGCCCGCCTCCGGCTCGCCTGCTCGCCGGGCGTCGGCAGGGCTCGCCAGAGCCACAGGGCACGTCGGCGCCGGCACGGCCGAGCGATCGCGCTGCCGATCGACCAGCGCGAGCGCCATGAGCACCAACACACCCGCGGCGACGACGACCACGGCCACCCGCCAGTCGTGCGCCCACGCGAGCACGGCGGCAACGAGCAGTGGCCCGAGCGTGCCGCCGATCGCCCACGAGCCGTGGAGAAGGCCGAGGCGCCGCACTCCCCCGTCCAGAGCCGCCTCGGCGTTGAGCACCGCGTCGATCACGCCTCGCGATCCGCCGAGGAGGGCGACGGCCCCCAGCAGCAACAACCAGGACGGAGCACCGCTCCACACCGCCAGCCCCACCAACGCGACGCCGCACGATGCCACCATGGCGTTCCCGGAGCCGAGGCGAGTTCGCACCCGGTCGGCTATCAGACCGCCGGCGAAGTACAGCGCCGCACTCGCGACCGTGAGCACGCCGAGGTCGTCGAGTGGCAAGTGGAACGCTGCCCGCATGCTCGGCCAGAGCACTCCGAGGACTCCGTCCGGGATGCCGAGGATGACCACGAACGCCCCCAGCTGCACCGCCAGTTTCAGCCAAGTGACTTGACCGCCACGGCGTCGGCGGGCGCTGCCCACGTCCCCGCCTAGCACGAGCCGTCGATGTGGTTGTCGTGGTGGAGCACCACGTCGAGATCGATCTTCGCCAGCGGCTCTCCGCGACATGGGACGGTCATAGACGAGACAGGTATACCCCCCGGAGTGATCGGGTAGCCCTCGGCGGCGGTGCCGCGAGCTTCTTGGAGTGCAGCCAGGCGGCCACGACCGCACCCGCGAACCTGCCTCGCAGCGCTCGCATCCGGGTACTCCTTGACACCTGTCGGCAATTCGTGCAATCGTTTAACTTCGGGTTTTATAAGGAAGAACCGGAGGCTCGACGACCTCGCCGATGATGCGTCGCCGTGGCAGCCGCACGCCACGGGAGGTGTTCTGCGGTCATCACCCGGACCGGTGACGACCCGTTCGGGCGGTTCGTCCGGAACGCCCGCGGGCAGCTCGGTGTGGACGACTGCTACGTGTCGACCGTGCCGGGCCGGGCGACGCCGGTCGCCGAGGCCTCAGAGCTCGAGCCGACGCTTCGGGCGCGAACTGCCTACGAAGAGGCGAAAATGCACCAGAGGCGGTACTGGTGAGGGGCTGTGTAACTTGACAAACCAAAGATACCCCCTCCAAACTTCCCTTTCCGATTGCTACCGAGATGGAGGGGACGCGCTCAGGGCGAGCGCCAACCGCCGTCAGCGGTCAGCATGGGGGCGGGGAGGTTCGGGATGGCTCGCATGGGTGAGGCATTACAGCGATCAGCGATCGGTCGCGCCGTGCTCCCAGCCGCTGGGTTCATACGTCGCCACGTTGCTCCCGTGTTCGGCTGGGTCATCTCAGTGGCTGTACTGGTAAGCGGGCTATGCGAACTCGAACAGGCCGTCGTCGCTCACGACAAGCATGGAGCGTTGCTGGAATGGGCCCTAGCAGCCTCCTTGCTGATGATCGTGGCCCTGTTTGTCCACATCTACCGGATGGAGCGTCGTTCCCGACCGTCCACCCAGGCCGACAGTCCTCAAGTCTCGGCCCTCAGAGCGTTACTCAGCGACGGCCGACTGCTTGCCACCAGGATTCCCGATGCGGAACATCGAAAGCGGTTGCAAAGAGGGGAACTGCCGGATGACGTGGGCAAGGACTTCAAAGACTGGGAGGCGGCTGTTATCGCAGCCTTATCGCACGACCGGGTCAACCACAAACACTTCACTAGCAGCGTGCCTCGCAATATGTGGAGTGACGAGGCTCAGCTGTGCGATGACATCGACTTCCGAGTCCGAGTCCTGGGAGCGATCGTCGACAACCTATCCCGGTGACTCGTACGGCGCCGACTCTACGCTGCGAGAATGGGAAAGCTGCAAGTCGAGTTGGGCCACGTTAGACGTTCGCTGGCTGCCGTCTTTCGACCCCTGTGGCAAGTCAACGACTGGCTCGGGCCAGTGAGCATCCTCGTATCGCTGGGGATCAGCGCCTGGGTTGGTCTAGTTACGAAGTCGCCCGCCTGGGGACTCGTGGCGCTCCTCGGGCTGCTGCTCTCGCTGACCTTCGCGGAGGTAGTCCGCCGAGTTCGCGATGACCGCAGGCCAATGAGTGCGGCCGAAAAGGCCGCGATTCTGGACGATGCCATCTACGAGGGCGACGGGCTTCTGAACCTCGTGGAACAAATGCCCTTCCTGCTTGATCACAGCGTCGTTGAGGGGATTCACGCGAACGAGATGTGGCGTGGCCGGTCGGACCTCTGCACAGACTGGCAGCGCGGAACAGAGGCCATGGTTCGTCAAGTCTTTGGCGACTACAACGCCCTACTGTTTGATACTCACCCTCATGTTGTTTTGACGAGAGTTCCTCCCGAAGGACTTCGGGATTTCATGCGGCCTATCTGGGAAAGCACCGCCTACCGGTTGGCGTGGCTGATGGAACTCGCGCAGAAGCTAGGGGAGGCGGAGCGTCAGTGACCTACTCCTCAGCGTCCTCGTCGGCAGGCTCGACTGTCTCGGCCTCGCTCCCAAGCGGTGGGGTGGCGAGAAGAACTCGGAAGGCGTCCTCGGGTTCCAGGTCGATGTTGACCGGGTCGTCCATGTCTGGCATCGGTGTCCATCCTACGGGGACATGGGTGCGCTGGTGGCCCCGTGTCATGACAGCAGCACCCATGCCGCTGACCAGGCCCGAAGCCGCACCGCGGGTTGATATCGCGCGCTGTGGTCATGACACCGCTACCGGGGGGTTCTTGACTAACCCTCGCCACGGTGTCAACAATGGTGTCTGGGTAGCAACCGCAATCTGTCCACCTGAGCCGGGTCGGCCGACGAGGCTAGCTGGGCTATCAGGCACAGAATTGAGAGAAGGGACCCGTCATCGGGTCCCTTCTCCGCGTCTGCCTGCACCCCGGGCCGGACTCGAACCGACGACCTCGCGGGTAGCAACCGCTCGCTCTATCCAACTGAGCTACCGGGGCTTGTGCAACCGCAGTCCCCAAATTGGCACTCTCGCCACGAAATTGCCAGCACCGCCTTTGACCAGGGATTTCGCGGTTCTTCCTTCACGCGAAACCCTTGACAAGAGTTTGCAGATTCGATATGTGCTACCGGCACACCCGGTAGGCCAACCGCTTGCCGTCCGACTTCCAGACCAGCGTTCGCATCCGGTCGGTGTCGCTCATCTTGCAGGTGGAGTAGCGGAAGTCGAACTCGGTCAGGTACCGCTGAAGGTGCTCGCGGCTGACGTGGTGGTGGGTGCCGTCGATGCTCCGCTTGAGCTGGCTGAAGTAACCCTCCAAGCGGTTCGTGGTGACTTCCTGGCGCACGTACTCGCCGATGGAGTGGTTGACCGACTGGTGGTCTTGGAACTCGCGGCCGATGACACGGTATGCGCCAGCCTCGTCGGTATGGAGCACCGAGCGGATCATCTCGACGTGCTCAGCGATGACCTTGCGGAGCGTGGGTGCCGTCACGTTGGGGACGACGCGAGAGCGAACCTGTCCAGTCTCGACGTTGATGAGGGCGAACACCGGCTGCTTGTCGGTGTGGCCGTTCGGGCGCTCGGTGCCGGGCTTGTGAAGCTCGGGGGTCATGCGGTCAAGGTCACGGTCCTTGGCGTGGCGGTTCTTGGGGTCGCCACCGATCCAAGTCTCGTCAGCGACGATCGTGCCGATGAGGCGGTCGGGCATGGAGTCTTTCATGGCCTCGCGGATGCGGTGGCAGACAAACCACGCCGTCTTTGGTGGCAGACCGTAAAGCCGCTGAACCTCACGCGCCGCCATGCCGTTCTTGCTCGATGCCATCTGAAAGACCACCAGCACCCAAATCCTCACCGGCACCTTGGAGCCGTGAAAGATCGTGCCGGTGAGGACCGAGAACTGCTTGAGGCAGTGGCGGCACTTCCACACGCGCCGCTGGCTCATCGCACCGGTCCGGGTGGCTCGGGCCTTGCCTGCCTCGTCCTTTCGAGGCTTCAGGAACGTCGCCTGGTTGAAAGTGCCGCAGTGGGGGCACGTCGGCCCGTTTGGCCAGCGGATTTCCTCAAGGAACAAGTACGCCGCGTAATCGTCAGTTACCCGCTCTGCCAGCTTCGGGAGGCTCAGGTTTGTCATGTATCAAGTATGCGCCTATATCTTTGGTTTGTCAAGTTACACGTCCCCACTGGTGAGCCTCCCTCAGCTGAGCCTTCCTCAGCCTCGCGACAACCTGGGCGCCTAAGGAGCGACGATGCGGATCAGTGATCTCCCCACCCCTGTCCTGTTGGTCCATGCAGATGCGCTCGAGCACAACTTGACCGAGATGGCGACGGCCCTCCCGGGCGATCGCATGCGCCCGCACGTGAAGGCGCACAAGTGCACCGAGCTCGCGAAGCGCCAGGCGGCAGTCGGCCATCACCACTTCACCTGCGCCACCATCCGCGAGTGCGAGGGTATGGCCGCGGCCGGCCTCGGCCAAGACCTTCTGCTGGCGAACGAGGTCCTGGACGCCCGCCGGCTCGGAGCGCTCGTCACCGACGGTGCCCGCGTGACGCTGGCGGTGGACTCGATCGAGACGATCGACGCGGCTTTCGCCGGAGGCGTACGCGAGGTGCTGATCGACGTCAACGTCGGCCTCCCCCGATGCGGCTGCGCCCCCGGGAACGCCGGGGAGCTGGCGCTGTACGCGAGACGCCGAGGTCTAGAGGTACGCGGCGTCATGGGCTACGAAGGCCACATCGTGGGTCTGGAGAGCGCCTCGGCCCGCGCCGAAGGCTGCGCGGCCTCCATGCAGCTGTTGCTGGCGGCTCACGGTGACGTCGGAGGCGAACTGATCTCGGCAGGAGGTACGGGCACCTATGCCTGCAACACCTGGGCGACCGAGATCCAAGCAGGCTCGTATGTGCTGATGGACGCTGCCTACGGACGGCTCGGGCTCCCGTTCTCCCAAGCACTCTTCGTGCTCGCGACCGTCGTGTCTTCCAGCGACGACTGGTCCGTCGCCGACGCCGGACTGAAGTCGTTCGGGATGGATCACGGCGCGCCGGAGCTTCCGGGCTCGAGCGTGTGGTTCTGCTCGGACGAGCACATCACGTTCGCTCCGAGGCGAAGCGTCGGCGATCGCGTGGAGCTCGTCACCTCGCACATCGACCCGACGATGGCCTACCACGAGCGCCTCTACGTCGTGGAGCAGGACGTGGTCGTCGATACGTGGCCGATCGACCTCCGGGGCTGGTAGGGGTGAGCCGCCGGCGGCTGCGGGTCGGCGTCATCGGCACCGGGCTGGTCGCGCAGATCATGCATCTCCCGTACCTCGCCGAGCTCGACGACCTGTTCGAGGTGCGGGCGCTATGCGACAGTTCGCGCGATATCGATGTCGTCGAGCACTGCGGGCAACGCTTTGGCGTCGACAGGCTCTTCACCAATTGGGAGCAGCTCCTCGAGGAGGATCTCGATGCCGTCGTGGTGCTGACCTCCGGGAGCCATGCTGCGCCGGCCGTCGCTGCAGCCACGGCGGGGATGCACGTCCTGGTCGAGAAACCCATGTGCTTCTCCATCCCCGAAGGCGCCGGCATGCTCGCAGCCGCCGCGCGATCAGGGGTCGTCCTCATGGTGGGCTACCCGAAGCGCTACGACCCGGCGTACTGCCGCGCCCGCGAGGTGATCAACCATCTCGGGGACCTGAGGTTCGGCCGCGTCACGACGCTCGAGGCCCCGTCCGAGCCCTACGTCGCCCACCACCACATCGTCCGGGGTCACGACATCGGAGCGGATCAGGTGGCGAAGTGGCGGGCGGAGAGCGATCGCAGCATCGACGAGGCCATCGGCCCTCTCCTCGACCACGCGCGCATCACTTTCCAGACCGTGCTCCTCGACACGATGGTGCACGAGTTCAATCTGCTGCGCGGGGTTCTCGGCGAGCCGACCGAGGTGCGGTTCGCGAGCCTCCGCGCGGCGACCGTCACGGTCGTCCTCGACTTCGGCGGGGTCGAGTGCGTCGTCACCTGGCTCGACCTGCCCGGCATCGCCCGGTACGAGATGGAGGCCTGTTTCTACGACCCGGTAGGCCGCGTCCGCCTGGCGTTCCCGTCCCCCTACCTGAAGAACACCCCCGCGGTCCTCGAGATGACGAGCGGCGATCTCGCCGGCCCCTCCTCGGTGCTGACGAGCGAGGTCGTGTCCTACGAGGAGCCGTTCAAGCTCGAGCTCGTCGAGTTCCACCGGGCGGCCATCAGCCAGGCAGACCCGCTCACGTCCGGTCTCGACGGGCTCCGGGACGTGGCGCTCTGCCAGGCGGTGGTCGCCAGCGCGCGATCGGGGCGGGCGGTGCCGCGACCCACCGATCTCGGTGTGAGAGTTGGTGGGCCGTGACTGCGCATCCGGCGGGCGACGGCGAGCACGACGGTGTCCGTATCGGCATGATCGGGTACGGCGCGATGGGAAAGGCCCACGCCTATGCCTACCGCGCCGCCAGCGTGATCCGCCCCCTCTCGTCGGCGGCTCGCCTCGCCGTGGTGTCCGGCCGGAACTCGGAAGCGGTCGCTGCGGCCTCGGTCGCCCTCGGCTTCGACAGCTGGACGAGCGACTGGCGAGAGGTCGTCGAGCGGCCTGACGTCGACGTCGTCGACATCTGCTCGCCGCCGGGCTCGCACGCCGAGATCATCGAGGCGGCGGCCCGCAACGGCAAGTCGATTCTGTGTGAGAAGCCGCTCTCGGTCTCGGTCGCCGATGCCGCAGCAGCACTGGGTGCCGCGGCGGCGAGCGGCGTGCTCAACGCCATCTGCTTCAACTACCGCCGCCTGCCCGCCGTCGCCCTCATGAAGGAGCTCGTCGCCGCCGGGGAGATCGGGGATGTGCTCCTCTGGCGAGGTAGCTGGCTCTCGGACGAGTTCCTCGATCCGGCCATCCCGTTCGATTGGCGCTTCGACCGTCGGATAGGCGGTACGACGATCTCCGACCTCGGCAGCCACTTGGTCGACTTGGCGGAGTGGATGGTCGGCCCGATCGGTCGCGTCTGCGCGCAGTCGTCCACCTTCACGCGGGAACGGGCGGACCCGACCCGTGGAGGGATGGTTCCTGTGGGAGTCGATGACGCCTCGAGCGCGCTCGTGAGGTTCACGAACGGGGCGGCAGGCGTGTTCGAGGTGGCGCGTGCCTGCTCGAGGCGGCCGTGCGACTTCACCGTCGAGGTGAACGGCACCCGTGGCACGCTCGTGTTCGACTACTCCCGTCTCAACGAGCTGCGCCTCGGTCGCAGCGCCGACGAGGAGCGCCTCTACGGCATGCGGACGATCCGGACCGAGCATCCAGACCACCCGTACGCGGCAGACTGGTGGGCCATCGGCCAGGGCGTCGGTTACGGATCCAGCTTCGTCAACCTCGTCGGCGACCTGCTTTCCGCCTGGCCGGACGGCCCGTGGCAGCCGGGACTCGATGTCGGCTTCCGAGTGCAGCAGGTCTGTGATCCATGGAGCGCTCTGCTGCCGACAGCAGATGGGTCAGCCTCGACTGAGCCGGGCTGCACCCGCCGATTCCTCGCCAACTCCAAGCATCCTCCCAGCTGCGTGTGCTTGATTTGCTTCATGGCATCTGCGCGTCAGTGGGCGGTTCGTGGAGGTGCCGGCGCTTTGCTCGCCGGCTCGATGGCGGCAGGAGGATGGGGGATCGCTCAGGCGGCCTCCGGCAGCCCGGGCGCATCGCGTGCGCCTGCCACCGGCGCCCATGCGAGCGCAGCCTCCTCGACGCCCTCCCCCGGCTCACGGGCGTCGGGTGCGGGATCGCCGGCCGGATCGCCTGGAGCGACCGGCGGCAGCTGGCGAGGGCACGGCTTGCCCGGCGCCTTCGCCATGCTCGGCGGCGGCGGATCGATAACTGCGATCACGAAGGACTCGGTCACCGTGAAGTCGCCACGCGGCGGCACGAGGACGATCCTCACCACGGCGCAGACTGTCTACATCGAGGCGATGACGAACGTGCAGCGGTCCGACCTGAAGGTGGGCCAGAGCATCGGAGTGCTCGTGCAGCGTGCCGCGTCATCGAACGGCTCATTCCCGAGCTGGTCCGGCCAGGGCGGGAGCCCGACTGCGGGAACGTCCACGACCAGCTCCACATCGCCCACCGCCTCGGTGATCGACATCATCGTGCCGAGCCTCCGAGGCAAGGTCGCAAGCGTGTCCGCCAGCAACATCGTGGTCGAGGGTCCACAGGGCCTGCAACAGACGATTGTCACGTCCAGCTCGACCACCTATCGTGAGCTCGGCGGTACCGCAGCGGTCTCCGCAGTGGCTCCCGGTGAGTATGCGGTCGGGTTCGGCACAGTCGCCACGAACCGCAAGGACCTCGATGCGTCCACGGTCGCTGTAGTCGGACCGCTGGCGGGCGGGAAGGTAACCGGGATATCGGGCGGAACGATCAGCGTGCAGTCCCGACAGGGAACCCTGAAGATCACCACGAGCTCGTCGACGATCCTCCGCAGCACGACCGGGACGGCGTCGCTCTCCGAGGTGAAGGTGGGCGACTACGTGCTGGCGGTCGGGCTGCCAGCTGGCAGTACCGGCTTCGGCGCCACCGGATTGTGGTTCGGGACGACACCCCAGCCGGGGGGAACCTCGTCCATCGGTCTCGGTCTCGGCTGGCAAGGTCTTGGTGTGTCAGCCGGCTTCGGCAGCGGAGCCTTCGGATCCGGCGCCTTTGCCGGGGCATCGGGCACCGGACACGCGCACTGGCCCGGCACGAACGCTCCCGCCACCCCAGCCAAGAGTGCTCCCGCCGCCAGCCTGAGCTGATCTCAGCAGCTCCCGAGGAACCGGATGATCGCCTGACGAAACTCCGGCTTGACCACCGCCGAGAGATGGTCGCCCGGGACGGACTGGAAGGAGGCGCCCGGGATCAACTCTGCCAGAGAGGCCGGTGATCCGACCAGGGTGTCCTGCTCGCCGTTGACAACGAGGGTTGGTACCGAGATCGTCCGGATCGCCTGCAGGTCGGGAGGCGGGTCCCCCGCCCGCATCACGGCAGCGAGGGCCAGCCGGTCCGCACCGGTTGCCTCGGCGAACTTGCGAAACGCCAGCGCCCTCGCATCCACGATCCCCTCGCGACCCGGCGCCTCGAGCGCCTCGGCGATGCGACGCTGGTGCTCGGGTCGCCACATCGTGGCCTGCGCGAGGCCGGCACCCCCGAGCACCAGCGACCGCACCCGAGGCTCGCCCTGCACCAGCGACAACGCCACGAAGGAGCCCATCGAGTAGCCGACGATATCGGCTTCGTGCACCTGCAGCTCGTCGAACAGGGCGCTGACGTCCCGCGCCATCACCCCACCGGCATAGGCGGCCGGGTCGTGTGGCTTGTCGGACTCGCCGTGGCCGCGGGCATCGATCACGATCACCCTGCGGCCGAGATCCGCCACCGCAGCCGCTAGTCCCGGGTGGATCCAGTTCGTCGCGGAATTCGAGGCGAACCCGTGGTGCATGAGGACTGCCGGCCCCTCGCCCATCTCGTCGTATGCGATCCCGATGCCGTCGACGGTGGTGAAGCGCTTCATTCGACGACGATCCGCACTCGTTTGTTGCCCTTGCCCTTGCTCTCCGTCTTGACGACACGCACGTGCCCGACCTCGCCCGTCGATCGGACATGGGTGCCGCCGTCGGCCTGCTTGTCGAGCCCGACGACGTCCACCACGCGCACGTCCCGCACGTGCTCGGGGACGAGGTTGGTCTTCGTGCGGATCAGGTCCTCATCGGTCAACACGTCCTGCCTCGAGCGCCACGAGATCTCAATCGGCCGGTCGTTGGCGATCTCGTCGTTGACGCGCTGCTCGATGGTTGCCCCGAAACCCTCCGGCAGCGGGTCGAACTCGAAATCCATCCGGGCGGCCAGTGGCTCCATGTTCCCGCCCGTGACAGCTTTCCCGTACTCGTTCCAGATGACCCCACACAAGATGTGTAGCGCCGTATGGGTGCGCATCAACGCGTGGCGGCGATCCCAGTCGACGACGCCGTGGACGCGCTCGCCGACGGCGGGAACGGGCCCGTCGAGGACGTGCCAGGCGACCGCCCCGTCTTTCGCCACCTCGGTGACCCGAGCCGAGCCGAGCACACCCGTGTCGTGCGGCTGACCGCCACCAGTCACGTAGAACGCGGTGGCGTCGAGAGCAACCCGATCGCCGTCGACGGCGACCACCGTCGCGTCGAACTCCCGCAGATAGGCGTCGCGCAGATAGAGCAGATCGGTTGGCGGATGAGCTTCGTCCATGGCGTCCATGCTCGCCGACCGCGCAGGCACGCGCCACCGGGCAGCCCGAGCCCTCTGGCCCTCGGGGCACCACCGCCGTTCACCTGCAGTTCAGGTTGCGTGGCGGCTCGGCAACCAGGCGTTCACGCTGGCGCCGGCAGCTGCAGGTGCCTGTTGACAAGTGCAAGCTGTGGACCGGCGGCGCCGAGGCGCGTGGTCAGGACCTCACGAGCCGCGCGGTGCCCGGCGACAGCTCGACATGGCCCCCGAGCGGCCGATTGTCCCGAGTCTGTGGACGAGCACCCGGCGTGCACCTGCTGTTCATGTTCGCCGGCCGGCCAGGACCCGCTAGCGGTGCTCAGCTCTCGAGGTCGAGCACGACTTTGCCGCACACGGAGCGATCGACGAGGCGGTCGAACGCCGTGTTGACGTTCTCGAGCTGAACCCTGGAGTCGATCACCACCTCGAGCCGGCCGTCTCGCACTGCCTCCAGAGCAGCGCGGATTCCGGCCGCGATCGCCTCCCCACTCTCCATGAGCCCTCCGTAGCCCATCACGCGGAGCGACTTGCGATAGAGCGCCTGCAGCGGGACCTGGCCCATCGTGTCAGCGGACGTGCCGTAGAGCACGAGGCGCCCCCTCGGCGCCATCGCCGCTATGACA
>Ga0187860_1001537_pt1 | contig 20265 bp, 26 predicted proteins | sample June2016WEW_10_4_FD_132981 | JGI IMG/M metagenome (GOLD analysis project Ga0187860, IMG submission 132981) | Peatland microbial communities from SPRUCE experiment site at the Marcell Experimental Forest, Minnesota, USA - June2016WEW_10_40 | ecosystem: Environmental > Terrestrial > Soil >...
AGAACGCCCGCAGTGCGGCCACCGTGCACAGCCCGAGCGTGCCGGCACCAAGCACGACGACGCTGCACCCGCCGGCCGTCGCCGACGAGCATGCCGCGTGGACCGCGCATGCCGCCGGCTCCACCATGACAGCGGCCTCGTCGGACCACCCCTCTGGCACCTCGTGCAACTGACTCTCGTGGGCCACGAGACCGGTCGACCAACCGCCGCCCGTATCGGCGCAGTACCCGGTCTGGAGGCCCGGCGCGAGTGATCCGAAGGCGATCCGCTCGCATGACCCCTTGCGGCCGGCAGCACACGCCGCGCACAGCGGTGAGACCGAGCGTGCTTCGCAACCGAGCACGGGCTCGAGGACGGCTCTCTTGCCGTCCAGGCGCCCACCGGACACGTCACCCACGATCTCGTGCCCGGGTACGAAGGGGAAGCTCACGAGGTGCTCGAAGTAGCGCGACGACCGGCCGTCCAGCGTGGCCAGATCCGAGCCACAGATTCCTGCGAGCCGTGGTTGTAGTCTCACCCAGCCCGCACCGGGCAAGGTGGGCGGATCGACCTCCAACAACTCCAACGGGCCGATGCCAACACCGTGGCCGGAACCGGCCACTGCTGATGCGATGCGGGAGGCAGCGAACCGGGGAAGGTTCCGCTCGAAGACGAGTGCCTTCATCGAGCCACGCGCTCCTGGCCGGTGTCGACAGTGCGGATGCCAGGTTGCAACGTCGCCATCGCCAGCATCCGGCGTGGGCCGCCGGGTGTGCGGCCCCAATTCTCGATCGACCAGCCCCGCCGGCGGGCGATGGCGGCCAGCTTGACTTCGGGGTTGACCGCGACTGGCAGGCCGGCCGCCTCGAGCATGGGGAGGTCGCTCGTCGAGTCGGCGTAGGCGACGATCTGGTCGCGCCCGAGCCCGGCCGCGGAGGCAAGGTCCTCCATCAGCAACGCCCGGGCCTCGCCGGTCGGCGGCGAGCTCACCATCTCGCCGGTGAACTTGCCGTCGCGCTCGCCCAGCTGCCCGCAGATGATCTCGTCGAACAGCGGCTGCAAGGGCTCGACGACGAAGTCGAGCGCACCGGTGATGAGTACGGTCCGGTGGCCGAGCGTGCGGTGCTCGCGCAAGCGGGCCAGGCCATCGGGGAACGACCGCAGCGCCAGCAGGTCGCTCCACAGTTCCTGCCCGTCGAGACGTAGACGATCGACCGGGGCTCCTTCGTAGCGCCGGTAGAAGCTGCGCAGGAAGTCGCTCCGGTCACGGCGGTCGAGCGCCAGCAGCCGCGGCCCTTCGGCCAGTAACCCAGTGACGATGCGGGCGCGCTCGGCCCGGTCCACGTGCCTGGTGGCGAGCCAGGCGTAGCTCTCGACGACGTTCGAGGCGATAAGCGTGTTCTCGAGGTCGAACACGGCGATGCGGGGCTCCGTGGACAGGATCGCCTTGCGGGAACGGTCCTCCCGGGACGCGAACTTCCTCTTGCCGGGAGTCGTCCGGACGCGTGCGTGCTCGACGACCGACGGGAGGTGGACGTCCTCCACGTAGTGGTTCCAGTCGATGACGCCCGGATCGAAGCAGAACGCTTCGCGGTCGTCCGCGCTCAAGTCGCCGAACAGCTCGAGGGTGCGGTCGATACGGAAACGTGCCTCCGTCTCGGCGTATGCCCCGTACAGCTCGACGTAGTCGAGGGCTCGCTCGGCCTCGGCTCGTCGCTCCTCGATTCGGCCGGCGATCTCGGCCCGCTCACCTCGTACCGGAAGCATGTTGACCGCTCGCTCCGCCGCCTTCAGCACGCGGCTTGCACGCCTCAGCTCGCCCTGCACCTTGCCCCGACCGGGGAACGACCATGGCGGGACGACGATCGGCTGGCCGCGGTTGTCATAGAGCGGTCGGTCGGTGAACCAGAGCTCGGTAAGGCGGACGAGGTGGCCGTAGAGGAGCGGGTTTCTCGTGCCGGAAGCGACCTGGTACACGGTCGGGCCGTTGGGATCGGGCCCGTGAGCCGCCACCGCGATGAGCGCCGCCACCACGAGATCCACCGGCACGACGTCGACGACACCCTCCGGCACGCCGGGGAACTGGCGAAGCAAGCCTCGGGCGTAGGAGATGATGACCGGCTCCGCCATCCGGAAGCCGCGGATCCAACCTGGGCGGGGCTCGGCTAGGGAGGACTCGACGATCGAGGGGCGGACGAAGGTGACCGGGACGTCGCCTCTCGACTCGAGCAGGGCACGCTCGCCGAGTGATTTCGTATAGGCGTACGCATCCGGCCAGCCGAGGGCCCGGGACCGGGCCCGCCCTGCTGTGACCATGCGGTTGCTGACCCACTTCTCGCGCAGGCGCTCGGTCTTGTCGGCCAGCAGCGACGTGCCCGCCGCACCGATCTCCGCACGGGCGTGGGAGTGGAAGGCGGCGAGGCGCTCGGGCGTCCGGCTCTCGGCATCGGCATCGGACCTCGTGCGGCGCGCGGCAGCCACCTCGGCCCGCCAGTTCGTGTTGGCAAGCCAGCGGCTGGCGGTGATCAGCTCCTCGAAGGCGTCGCCCTTGTGGCCACTGTTGACGTACGCCGTGGAGACGGCGATGAGATGGGGGAGGGCGGTCTTGTATTCCTCGGCGACAGCGCGCAACGTCTCGGCGACCCGGCTCGGGCCGAGCAGGTTTACCTCGACGGCGCCGTCGAGCGGGGCGTCGAAGCTGACCACGGCCGCCGAGTGGATCACGATGTCGCAGCTCGCAAGCACTTCACGGCCGGCGTCGTCGAGACCGAGCCCGTCCCGGCCGACATCGCCGGCGATCGTCGTGAGCCTGCGGGTGACCTCGGTGTCGAAGCGATCGCCCAGCTCTGACCGGAGGCGGTCGAAACAGTCGTTGCGGATGACCTCCCGCCTCGTCCGCTCAGCAGCACTCAGTCGTTGACCAGGGCGAACGAGTACGACGACCTCGCAGTCGGGTACGCAGCGCAACAGCCGCTCGACGAGCGCGGTCCCCAAGAAACCCGTAGCCCCCGTCACCACTATCCGCTTTGAAGCGAGATCGTCTCGGATCACAGGTTGTTGTCTAGCCGCTTACTTGCGGAGCCAGCTGGAAATTCGGTTCGTGGGCTCAGGCTCGGGCTCGACCGTCGGCAGGCGCCGCACTGGCTTCGGTGGCGTGTAGCGCCCGGAGGCGGCCGGCGGCTTGTAGGCAGGGCTGCTGGAACTGACACGGCGGTTTCTGCCGATGGTGCGTCCGGGAACGCTGGCGGTGGTGGCCGCAGTCGAGCTGGCTGTGCTGGGCGACACGCGAGACGCCCGGCTTGTGGTGCCGCCCCGCCCGCGGGTCCCGGCCGCTGCCGTGGCGGCGGCCCCCCGGGGTGTCCTCCGCAACGATCTGAACACGAGCCAGAGGCCCGTGGCCAGGTAGGCGAGCCCGAAGATCACGTTGCCGAACGTGCTGAGGAGAGCCATCCCGGAGAACAAGATGGCGAAGCCGAGCGGGGCCCTCCGCTTCATCGCCGTCGCAATGACGATCAGCCCGCCGAGGACCAGGAGGATCGCAAGTACCTCCGGAGCGGCGTGGCGAACCTCGTTCTGGACCTTGAGGCTCGATTTGTAGATGAGGTGGCGGTCTTCGAGGTAGGAGACCACAGCGAGCACCATCAGGATCCCGCCGAAGAAGAAGCCGATCAGCCGCTCGCGTTTGTCGATGAACTTGACGGCGGCGGCGTCGGCAGCAGTGCCAGTGGCCGGCTGGGCTCTACCACGTGACCAGAGGGACTGGCGCACAGCAGAAGCGGCAGACGGGGGTTCGAAGGGTTCGTCCGGCTCTTCGTCGGCGTCCTCGTCGTACTCGGCCTCTTCGTCGTACTCGGCCTCTTCGTCGTACTCGGCCTCGGCGTCTTCGTCCTCGTCGTACTCGGCCTCGGCGTCTTCGTCCTCGTCGTACTCGGCGTTCTCGTCGTAGTCGCCGTCCTCGTCCTCGGCGTCTTCGTCCTCCGAGTACTCGTCGTCGACCTCCTCGGAGTAGTCCTCGGCGTCGTCGTAGTCGCCGTCCTCGTCCTCGTCCTCGTATTCGGCGTCGTCGGCTTCCTGACCGTCTGCGGTGCCGACGGGAGTCGACTGGGCGGCGAGCTTGTTCCTACGGCGGGCCATCACCGTCCAGGGTACTGGTGCAGAGGCGCTCGTCTCTATTCGGCTGCATCTGGTGCCCCAGTTTGGAATTCGGCTGGCTCTCGCATCCGGCCCGCCGCGCACCACGGCCGGTAGGGTGCCGCCGTGCGCGCCGTTGTCTGCAGGGAACTCGGCCCTCCTGAAGTGCTTTCCGTGGAGGACGCTCCGGACCCGATCGCGGCAGCGGGTCACGTAGTCGTCGCGGTCGAAGCTGCCGGCGTCAACTACGTGGACGCCCTGTTCGTAGCGGGGAAGTACCAGATCAAGCCCCAACCGCCGTTCACCCCGGGCAGCGAGATCGCCGGTCGGGTCATCTCGGTCGGCGAGGATGTCATGGACGTCTCGGTCGGCGACCGAGTGCTGGCGAGCGTCGGCCTGGGTGGCTTCGCCTCGTTGGCATCGGTGGGAGCGGACCAGCTCGCTCGGATCCCGGACTCGCTCGACGCCCCGCGCGCCGCCACGTTCACGCAGAGCTACTGCACTGCACTGTTCGCCCTGAGGGACCGGGCCCGGATTGTTCCTGGTGAGCGGGTCCTCGTGTTGGGAGGCGGCGGAGGAGTGGGGCTGGCGGCGATCGACGTCGCCCGGTGGCTGGGCGCCGAGGTAGTGGCGGCGGCCTCGAGCGCTGCGAAGCGCTCGGCGGCCCTCGAAGCCGGCGCAGTGCTCGCCGTCGATTCATCACCCGAGGTCGTCAAGTTCCGGGAAGTCACCGGAGGTGTGGACCTCGTGATTGACCCCATCGGCGGCGATCATTCGACCGTCGCGCTCCGGGCGTTGCGCGAGGGTGGACGTCTCGTGGTGATCGGTTTTGCTTCCGGGGCGATCCCGATGTTCCCTGCGAACCAGATCCTGTTGCGCAATCGGGAGGTGATCGGCGTGGATTGGGGGGCCTGGGCGCTGTCGCACGGGTCGCAACAGGCGGCGCTGCTGGCGGAGCTGCTCGAGGCCACTGCTATCGGAGCTCTCCGACCGGTCGCACCGGCGACGTTCCCCCTCGAGGAGGTTGCCATCGCGCTGAACGCTCTCCTCAACCGGCGGGTCATCGGCAAGGTGGCATTGCTTCCCTAAGGCTCCCCAGCCGTCGTGAACGGGTGCCCGGCATCCGGCCCGTGTTCGGTGGGGTTCCGGGCCGTCATGTCCACTACGCTGCTCAGCGCGGGCGCTTGGCTCAGTTGGTTAGAGCGCAGCCTTCACACGGCTGAGGTCGGGGGTTCGAGTCCCTCAGCGCCCACTTGCTTAGGTGCAGGTCGAAGGCACTATTTCAAGTGTCGTGACCGTCCCGAAAAGGTCGGCCGTCCGTGGCTGTCCGCAGATTGTCCGCATGGCGTCCGATGTCGGTGCTTCTCAGGGGCAGAATGGGCCTCATGCCGGTTCTCCAAGGAGCCCTCCTGTGCGACGCCGCCCACGACTATGGGGGCCTCGTTTCCATCCTCGGTGGCTTCGTCAGCGTGACGTTCGCCAGACAACTACCGACGCCAGCCAGCATCTGGTTTGCGGGTCGGGTGGGGTGGGCGCCCGAGGAGCTGACCGAGCCGCACACGATGCTCGTCCGGGCGACCGGCCCGGACGGGGTGCACCTCGGTGAGGTGCTGGCGACCTTGACTCCCGACGCTGTCCAGCGGGGAGCTGGGCTGCAATTTCCAGAACTCGCGAGCGGGATCAACCTCGTGTTTCCGTTTCCCTTCCCTCTGCTGACCGAGGGGATCCATTGGGTGACCTTGTTCGTTGACGACCAGGAGATGGCGGCCCTTCCGATGAAGGTGATTCTTCAGCCGCCTGCAGCATGAGGCTTTCGCGTCACGCCGCGCAACGGTTGAGCGAACGTGGCATCGCTCTCGAAGACGTTGAGGCGGTTTGCAAGCGACCCGAGGGCGATCCTCTGCCGGGATCGTCGAGCGGTAGCCTGGTCATTGTGGGTACAGTGCTGGCAGGCCGACTCAAGGTTGTCCTGTCGGCTGCCGATCCTAATTTCGTGATCTCGGCCTACTGGGAGGTGTGAGTCCCGATGAGATGGACATATGACGTAGACGCCCGGGCGGCGTACATCTACCTGTCGGACTACTCGCTGCCCGTCGCGCGGCAGTTGGTTCTCGTTCCGGGACAGCTCATAGTCGATGTCGCCGAAGATGGCACGCCGGTGGGCGTGGAGCTGCTGTCAGTCGGAATGGCGATCGACACCCGCGTCCTAGCCCACCTCGGGCTCTCGGACGCGGAAGTGATTCAGATCGAGGCGATCATCCGGGCGGGCCTACCGATTGGCTTTGGCGCGGGAACGCCACCCACGCCGCCGTCATTCGGACCGGCGGATAAGGGCGTCGCTGACGTGTACGAGTCGGAGTTGGAGCTGAGCCTTACCTGATCCCGCGGATCGAGGCCGGTGCCGGGGCCTGGCCCGCCGTCAGCAACCGCTCCAACCGCTCGGCGAGATTACTGTCCGCCTCCGGGAACAGGTGCCCGTAACGGTCCTGAGTGAAGCTCGTGGATGTGTGCCCGGCCCTCCGTGACACCTCGAGCGGGTTAGCGCCCGACGCGATCCACAGAGCGACCGCCGTGTGCCGGAGGTCGTGCGGGCGCAACGGTGTCAGCCCGGCCGCGGTGACTGCCGGCGCCCACTGGCGACGTCGCCAGGCCGGCACGCGGAGCGGGCCGCCCTCCGGCGCCGTGAACACCAGCGCGCCCGGCTCTGCCGGCGTGTAGGCCGCTAGGTGATCGTCGAGCGACGCCATGACCGACCGGGGCAGCGTGAGCGATCGCCGGCCGGCCCGGGTCTTCGGCTGGCCGAAGGTGATATGCCCGGACACCTCGACGCAGATCTCGGCGACGTCGATCCGGTTGCGGAGGACATCGACCCGTCCGCGCCGGAGGCCTGCCAGCTCGCCGATGCGGAGCCCGCCGTAGGCGCCCACGAGCACGAGCGCCCGGTAGCGGGGCTCGATTGCCCCTGCGAGCCGGTCGACCTCGACGGGAGTGAGGAACCGCATCTCTTCGCGCTCGACGCGGGGAAGCGGGACCCGGTCGCACGGGTTGTTTGCGATCACGCCGGCGTCCACCGCGGCGCCCATGATCTTGCCGAGGATCTGAAACGCCTTGTGGACCGTTGCCGGCGCCTTCCGGCTCGACAGGTCCGCGACCCAACCGCGGACCTCGAGGTGAGTGATCGAGCCGAGGTGACGGTCGCCGAAGGACGGCACGATATGGGTCCTGAGGTAGCTCTCGTCGCGGGCCCGGGTCGATGGGCGGTTCGCCACCGTGGTCGTTACCCACTGGTCGGACCATTCCTTGAAGGCGATTCGCCCGAGCCGTGGGTCGACCCACTGATTGCGGGCAATGTCGGCGCCGTTCAGATCGAGCCAGCGCTCAGCGTCGATCCGACGATCGAACCGCTTGGACCGCTCGCCGCCGTCGGGGCCGCGGTAGCGGGCCTGCCACTTGTCGCCTCGCTTCTGTACGTGTGCCATTTCAGGCTCCCTTCACGATTGGCTCGAGCTCGGCGAGCAGCTGGCGGGTGACATGACCGCGCAGGGCCTGCACGGACCTCGGCGATGCACCTTCGGGAATGGCGGCGACAACACGCCGGTCGCGCTCGCTGGTGAGCGAGTCACCCCACAGGCCGAAGGCGGCGAAGGACAGGTCATCGGCGCCAACACCGAGACGCCTGGCAGCAGCAAGCTCGGCGTCGCTTCGCGCTGCTCGTTCGGCCGCCACGGCCTGGGAGGCACTAAGGCTCCCGCGCCGGGCCCTCACTGTGGCGACAGCGCCCCGAAGGTCGGTCGCTGCCGCCTCTCGCATCATGGGCGTGTCGATGTCCTTGTAGCTCAGGGCGGCGCCATCGCCCCGCAGAACGGGAGCGATCTTGCCGAGCGCGATCGTCGCCGACTCCGACACCCTCACGTGACCGCCGCCGGCGAGGAGGTGTTCGAGATTGGTCTCCAGGGCGAGGCACAGCAAGGCGACCTCGCCGAGATCGAGTCCACGACCCGAGCCTCGCTCGAGTGCGGCAATGGCGGAACGGGAGAAGTCGAGTCCGGAGCGCCGGAGCAGCCGCGCCAGCTGGTCCTGAGTCAGGCCGTGCTCCTCCCGCACCCGGCGCACGTTCGCACCGAGGACGCTGGCGAATGTCGGAACGTTTCGCATCACTTCGACGGTAGCAGATCAGGCGGTGTTTGCGCAACGGTTGGCGTTGGGCCATACTGGTACACGTCAACCGTTGCGCTACCACCGCCCGAGATTGGATAGGAGAGTTGCCTAGCGAAGAACCGCCGTTCACTGTCGAGGACCTTGCCGAGTACCTGTCGGTTCCTGTCGGGACTGTCTACGCCTGGAACTACAGGGGAACCGGCCCGAAGGCCACCCGGGTAGGTCGCTTCGTCCGCTACAGGCGCCCCGACGTCACCCGCTGGTTGGACGAGCGAGCAGCCAAGAGCCCGGCATGACCGCCCGGACGCGAGAAAGCGGCCCACAAGGGGCCGCCCTCACGATCGTCGACCTCGCCAGTCAACAGGGCCAGAGTAGCAGCGAGCCCTATTTCGGCGGGCACCGTGGCCCGCTGCCCCTAGTCGACCTGGCCGAGTACGCCGGCCGGTTCGCCGACCTCGGTTCCGGGGTCGACGGTATGACCGACGCCGAGGTGTGCGAGCTGCTCGGCTCCGTGCTCCGCCGGGTCGCTCACTCGCTCAGGTACCTGTTGCGCGGTGCGGCATGAGCGCCGTTGACACCGATCGCGAGGCCCGCGTCCTCGGCTCACTCAAGGCCGAGGCACGGAGGCTCCGGGATGCCGGCGACCTCGAGGTCGCGTCGGACCTCGACAACATGGTCGCCGCCCGGGAGATGCGAGCCGGTCACGAACCCGATGCCGCCGCTGCTGATCGCCAGCGGGCCGATGCCGGCGCCGACCCGGAGACGGGCGCCGCCTTCGAGAAGCTCACGGCGGAGCTGCCCGCCCACCGGAACGGCTCGGCTGCATCCTCCGCTGATGCGCCACCTCGAGACCCTGACGGCGAAGAAGTGAGGGAACCGACAACCTGGACGCCGGTCGACCTCACCGACGCCCTCAACCGGGTCGACGTCGAGCCTCCGACCCTGCTCGCTCGCTCCGATGGGATGTGCATGTTGTACCCGGGCAGGACGCACGCCTTTCAAGGCGAGTCGGAGTCGTGCAAGTCCTGGGCCGCACAGCTCGCCGGCAAACAGGAGATCCTTGCCGGGCATGACGTCCTGTACGTCGATTATGAGGACGACGCGCCCGGGGTCGTGGCGCGCTTCTTCGCTCTGGGCCTGACTGCGGAGCAGATTGGCGCCCACCTCGTCTACATCCGCCCGGACGAACCGCTGAACGGACGCCACGGCGAGGCGACGCCAGCCAGCTCCGACCTGCTGGACGCGTTTAAGGGGCGCACGTTCACCCTCTGCATCATCGACGGCGTCACCGAGGCCATGACGACCGAGGGGCTCGGGATGCTCGACAACACCGTCATCGCCGTGTGGATGCGCCGGCTACCTCGCCGAATCGCTCGCACAGGTGCCGCTGTCGTCGTCGTGGACCACCTGCCGAAGGACCGAATGAACCAGGGCCGCTACGCCATCGGCGGCCAGCACAAGCTCGCAGGACTGACCGGGGCGGCCTACAAGTTCACCTTGACCAAGTGGTTCACGCGGGCGACGGGCTCGGAGCCTGTCGACGGTCGTGTCCTCATCACCGTGGAGAAGGACCGACCTGGCTACGTCCGTGGCCGAGCCGATGACGGCAAGGTCGGCGTGCTCCACCTCACGAGCTACCCCGACGGCGGCGTGTCGGCCGCGGTGGAACCGCCCACCATCGGCGCGACAACGGACCGAAAGCTCGTAGATCGCATCCTCGGCTGGCTGACGACCTACGACGGCTCATCGAAGAACGCCATCGAGAACGCCATCGAGGCGAAGGCGAGCAGGGTCCGTGACGCCCTGGCGTGGATGGTCGAAGAAGGCTGGGTCAGTGTCGAGCGGAAGGGTAACGGACACCTTCACTGGCTGACCGATATTGGCCGCTCGGAAGGCTCCGGGACGAGGGACGAGGTCGACCATGGGATCTTCTGACTTTTACCCCATCGGTCCCGTCTCGTCCTCGTCCCCTATAGGGGGGGACGAGGGACGAGGTCGGAATCGACGTTTTGCACCTCGTCCCGGACGAGGTCGGGACGAGGTCGGGACGAGGGACGAGGTCGGCTCGTGAGTGACTCGTTTGTCAACCTCTTCGGACCGCTCGACGGCGCAGAGATCCCGGGTGGCTGCGACGCCTGCGACGCCTACCAAACCGTCGGGCCAGTCGAGCGCGGCATCTGGTCGCTCATCGTTCACCACGACGACGACTGCCCGGTGTGGCTGCGAATCAAGGAGGGGCGATCGTGACCGCCTGGGGATTCTCCGTGCTCGGCTCGCCAGCTCCGCAGGGCTCGAAACGTCACGTCGGTCATGGCGTCATGGTGGAGTCGAGCAAGAAGGTGCTGCCATGGCGTGAAGCTGTCAAAGCGGCTGCACCTGCCGGCCCGATGCTGGATGGGCCGATCGCCGTGAAGCTCATCTTCACCGTGCCGCGCCCGAAGGCGGCGCGTAAGACCGAGCTCCACCCGTACCGCATTCCTGACCTGTCGAAGCTCGTCAGGTCGACGGAGGACGCGATCACGGACGCCGGACTATGGGCGGACGATGCACGAGTCAGTGAGTACCAACGCCTCGCCAAAGTCTGGCCGGCCTTCGACCCTGACGCCTTGCACACACCGGGCTGCGTCATCGCCGCCGTGGAGATGATCGGCGACTACTGGCAAGCCGAGCTGCTCGAGGTGTTCCGTCAGGCACTCAGCGACAGGCGATCGGCATGAGCGACGACCTCACTGCCCGCGTCGTGGTACTCGGCGCGCTCGTGCACCGTGGCGATTGCCAGCGATGGATCCGGGATCTTGACGCCGCGACACCGGAGCGACGCGCAGCGATCCGTGCATCGCTCAGTGATCCAGGTCGCTCGGCTGATGGACGGCGCCGCTGCGAACCGTTGACCGAACTCATCGACATCGTCGGCGAGTATGGCGGTGCTCGTGTCCTCGAGGCCGTGAGCGAAGAGGCACAGCGACAACGTCGTGAGTGGTTGCGACGATGACGACACGAGACGATCACCGCAACTACTCCACCGACCTCGACGCCCGGCTCGCAGCACTTGGCGTGTTTTTGCTGCATGGCGACATTGACCGATGGGTGACAACCCTTGCCGGTATCAGCGTCGCTCGCCGCCGAGCGCTCCGTGAGGAACTCGCCAGGCCGGGACACTCTGCCGAGTCAGTCCGGATGGCAGCGCCGCTGCTCGCGCTCGTCGAGGTGATGGACGACTACGCCGTGGACGTCGCCCTCATCGTCGAGGCCGTCGGACGTGTTGGCGTGCGGCTGCGGAGGGAGATGGTGTCCCGATGATGATGATGGCAGCGTGCCGCCGAATGATTTACATAAGTCCTGGTCAAGGGGGCAGGGGGCATGACGTATTTACATATCGATCGCTGACCCGTGGCCCCGGCGCTGTCGGTTTGTACATCTCGGGGATGTTTGAGCACACCCAACCGGCGGGAGGGTAACCATGGGCGGGAATCTCCCCAAACCACCCGAGCAGCGCCGCCGCAGGAACAAAACGAGCACCGCAACGGTGCTCTACGACGAGCGCGGGCCAATAGCGATCCCGGAGCTTCCCATGGCCGACCCGCACCCGCTCACCGTTGCGCACTGGTCTGACCTGTGGGCCTCCCCGGTGGCGCCCGAGATGACCAGGATCGACGCCCACGGCCTCCTCATCTACATCGCCCTGGTCGAAGATTTCCACCGGGCCGACAACCCGACTGCCCGCATGGACCTGAGCCGCGAGATCCGACTCGTGTGGGCGGACTTCGGCCTGACGCCAGTGTCGCGACGGAGGCTGCAATGGACCGTCGCCAAGGTGGCCGACGCCGAGGCACGGAGGACCGAACGAATTATGGCGAAGTACCGTCAGGCCGCCGCCGACAGCCGGCCCGACCCGAGGCTACGGTCGTGAGCACCCGCCAGTGCCGGCAGTGCGGTACCGACCTGCCGGCGGACACGCGAGGTCAATTCTGCTCCCACGAGCACCGGCGGGTTTTCCTCGACGAGCTGCTCGAGATCCCGGACCTGAGCTGGCTGCGGCGGTTCACCGAGGCACCCGCCGGCCCGGACGGCCCGGCTGAACCGTTCAGCCTCGACGAGGCCCTCGCCGGCGTGAGCCTCTACGTCGCCTGGCTGAATTCTGCCTGCGATGCCGTGGAAGAAGCGCTCGCCGCTCTCCGCGCTCGTCGTGCGTCGATCGTCGCCGAAGCCGAAGCCACCCGACGGGCCGTTTTCGCCTACACCGACGCTGAGGCGCGCGAGCTGGCGGCCGCCTATGCCGACTTCGACCTCGTCAAGGGCCGATTGCCGCGATGAGCGCGCACCCGATTGATATCATGGATGGCGACGCAGAGTCAGCTCCCGTGGAGTCGGCTTTGCAGCAGAACAGTCGAGCGACAAGCTCACGGAGAACCGGCCGGGTATCTGACACACGGTGTGTGTTCGGATCGGGTGAAACGAGGTCCCGTTCGAGCGAAGCGATCGGCGAAGGCTGCGAGGTCCTGACGTTCAGGATGCAGCGAGAACCCTTGTCGGCGCCCCCACAGCGCGCCCCGTTTGAAAGGGAGGTCTCGCCATCCGTGACGTGATCCTCAGAGAGCAGAACAGAAGCTCAATCCGTTTTCACAGCGGAGACGCAACTCACCCGCGCACCGTCACCTACCTAGGCCCAGCGCCGACGCGTGACGAGGCCGCCGGGGAGCTGCGTGCCATCGGGAAGCTGCCGAAGAGCAAGCGCAACCCCCACGGCGCCCTCCGCATGATCGACGAGGACCGCGCCAACTATCTCGGCGCACTCCTCGACACCTACAACTCTGGCCGGTCCGCCCGCGGCCCTCACGATTTGGGAGACGCAGAAATGCCCGGAATACCGACCTTTGAAGAGGCGCAGGAAGAGCTGCGCCGCCTGACCGAACAAGACGATCTGACCGACCACGAGGAAACCCGTCTCGCCTGGCTCTCCGACGTGGTGGAGAAGTACCGCTCCAGCCGGCGCAGCCCCACGCAGGAACGTGCACGCGCCATGATCGACGCCGACGAGCCGCCGCGCTCGAGGAGCAACGGCGGGCGCTCAAGCTACGCCACCAGCTCCGGTGCGGATCTGAGCGATATTCGCTCGGCGACCTCCGGCGAGCTGCGTGACCGGGCTCTGCGTCTCCTCGAGGAGCGTGGCAGGACGCTCGCCCCACGCCAGCAGGACGACGTGGACCGCCTGCTCCGCAGCAACACGCACCTGGTGGACGGCGGCGCCATCGCCAGGCGCCTCATCGTGACCGAATCGCCCGGCTACCGGAGTGCCTTCGCCAAGGCGATGGTTCAGCCGCACCCGGTGTTCACCGAAGAGGAGTCGAGGGCCGTCAACGCCTATCGCCAGGAGTGCCGTGCCATGAACGAGGGCACCGGCGCCGACGGCGGGTACGGTGTGCCGGTTTTGATCGACCCAACGATCATCCTGTCGTCAGGTGCTCTCGATAGTCCCGTCTTGAAGATCTGCACCATCAAGACGATCACAACGGACGCCTGGCACGGTGTTTCGGCACCGGCCGCGACCTGGCAATACACCGCTGAGGCCGCAGTAGTCACCGACGGCAGCCCGACGATGGTGCAGCCGACCATCCCGGTCTATAAGGCAGATGGATACATCCCCTACAGCGTCGAGGTCGAGCAGGACTACCCCGGCTTCGCGGAGGAGATGGCCAAGCTGCTCGCACAGGGGTATCTCGACCTCATGGCTCCCACGTTGTGCACCGGCTCCGGCTCCAGCCAGCCGACGGGCATCTTCACCGGAATGGCCAACATCACGACGAACCCGGCTCACGTCACCGTGACGACAGCGGGGACGCTGTCCGCCATCGACGTGCGTACCGCGTGGAAGAGTCTCCCCGAGCTCTTCCGCCCGAACGCGTCATGGCTCATGCACATCGAGGTGCAGAACCTCATTCAGGCGTTCGGTAACAACCTGGCGCTGGCCGACTTCTCGACCAACATCGCCTCCGACGGGACAACGATTTTGGAGGGCAAGCCGGTTCTCATCACGGACTACGCGCCCCAGTTCACAAATACAACCGGAACTGAGACAGTCCTCGTTGTGGGAGATTTTTCGCGGTACATCTTCGTGCAAAGAGCCGGGATGACGGTGGAGCAAGTCCCCCAAATATTTGATTCCAGCACACAGAGGCCAACCGGGCAGCGCGGTTGGTACGCATGGGCCAGAAATGGAGCAGGAATTGCCGCGCCCAACTCCTTCCGGATCCTGAGCAACAGCTGATGCCAGAAGCACCCAAGCCCGACGTCGTCTACGCCATCTCGACGCTGGCGGTGAAGCACAACGGCTTCGCCATCATGCTGCACCGCGGCGAACCGTGGGACGCAGACGCCGAGATCGTCCTGGCCAGGCCCGACCTGTTCGGCGGCGCCGCAACCAACGCCATGGGCAGGGCCAGCCGGCTCGAGCGAGCCACGCGGTGAGCCTGACATGAAATCTCCCCGGCGGCGCGCTGGCATCGGACCCTGTGAGCGCCGCGGCGACGGCGCCCGCCGGGATGTTGACGGCAGCCCGCGCTTTGGCTGTCGCCGGGGCGATCTACGGCGGGCGGCTGGAAACCGAGATCCACACTGTGGGTCTGGCATTCGAGACAGGCAGCTTCACTAATGCCGAAAACGCGATGAGCACGGTCGACCCGACCTGCACCTCGCTCATCTGAGTCGGCAGCGTTTTTTGAGCCCTGCCGAATCTCAGGAGCAATCCGTGATCTTCACGTCGCTGGGTTTGATGAACTGAGCGTCCCCGCTGTTGACACCGATGTCTTGGTATAGGCGCTGCGTCGCGCCCGCTGCCACCTTGCCATTAGTCGCGGTGGAGTTGACCTCGATGTTTACCTGATCACCGAACTGATCATCGACGTTGGTGTTCAGGACGCAACTTGCCGAGCCGGCTGCCTTGCCGCTATTCGTCCAGTCCATGTAGATGCGGACGGTGTTGCCATTGAGTGCCACGACGTTGACCACCTTCCCCTTCACGTTGGCGCTCGGACCGCTAGAGCCCCCACTCACGGCCACGATGATGCCGATGACCACGGCTAAGACGATAAAGGTGAGGCAGCCGATCCCTGCCCGTCTGTTGGGCGGCTTCTTGGCGGACGCCGAACCAGCGGTCGGACTTGCAGCGGTAGCCGCCGGGGGCGCTGGCGAGGAGGCAGCGAGCAGCTTGGACTTCTCAGCTTCGAACTCTGCATCGGTCAGCGCGCCGGACTGTCGGAGCGCGTTCAGCTTGGCGATCTCGTCCGCTGTGCTCATGCCCAAAGTCTCCCTCTTTCGGCTCCAACGGTAGCCCGCCTCGCTGTCATTGCCGGCTCCCACAGGGGTTCGTACCGTGTGTTAGGTACCCTTGCTGCCGGTGCATCCCAACTACGTCCGGCTCATTCCTGGCCGAGCAAGACCGCCTTCTGGGCAGCGAACTCCTCCTCGGTCAGCGCCCCCGCGTCCCGCAGATCGATCAGCTTCTTCAGCTCGTCCGCCACGGAGGGAAGTGGGGAGGTTGGCCCGGAGGCTGCTAACTCCGCCTGTTCTTTCTCGTAGACCTTCCGCCACTTACGATCGGCGGGACCCTCGTATGGCTTCTCGTTGCCGGTGTCGTTGTACTCCCCGCAGTTCTGGCACTTGAGCTTCTTCTTGGTCAGCAACGCCCCAACGCCCACGAGAGCCTTCGAGCGGAGCGTGCGCTTCTCCGTGAACCCCTTGGCCCCGCAGTTCCAGCAACGAAGGCTCCCGTCTCGGTCGATTCTGACGTCCTTCATCGAGCTGCCCTCCCCCCGTTCCGTGCCAACACGCGTCACGCTAGTGCCTCGCAAGAACGACATGAAGAAGCACGCCTTGCCCCGGGCCACGACGGGGCGGGAGCGGCCGAAGGGGTGGGCGATGACTACGCCGGGTCGGTGCCGCACTGGTGTCTTCCGGCGCCTCTCGTGTTCACGGCAGCAGGAAGGCAAGGCCATGCGGCTCACGGAGGCCAAGTGTTCCCGAGGCGGCGGACCGCCGACGAGTCGATGGCGGGGATATGGGGAGGGACCACGGCCCGCGAGCGGGCCAAGATGCGCCGGGTGAGCGCCTTGGGTTGGGCTCCGGCTGACGTAGGCGGCGACGAAATCCGCCTCCGTAGGCGATCGCTGCCGCAGCTCGACCATTCGAACCAGAGCCGCTCGCTGGCGTGCGGCAGAGAAACAACCACCTCCTCCGAACGAAAGCACAGCGCTACTCTTGCCTGACTGAACCATCCGAGCTAGGGGATTGACGCCGAATGAACGCCGAGTTTCTCCATGAGGTCGCCGTTGAGGTGCTGGCTGAACTCGATCGGCTCGCGATCCTCGAGAAGCTCGAGAGGCTGGCGGGCGCAGCAACGCAGATGGCTGCAAATCCAGCCGAGGTGTCCATTGCTGAGGACTTTGCTAACACTCGGCGTGGACTGATCGAGGACTTGACGCACGAGTCCATGGACTTCGCCCCCCTTTGGCAGCAAGCGCTTTCGGATATGGGAGCGTGGGACTTGCTTGGCATACGGTTAGCCAACGCGATCGATGAGATCGTGACGCGGAATCAGGTGACACCTGCTCTGATCGCTCCGGAAGTCGTGAGTCTGCGTTCTGACCTCCTTAAGTTTCAGGACCTCTTCGAAAGGGTCCACCAGGGCATGGAGGGACTCGGGATCGGAACAGCGTCTCTGGAGCCCGGGGCTGCCGAGGTTGCCATCCTCATTCCGCGCCTCGCTGTCTCTAACACCGTTACTGAGCTGGCAGACGAGTTCAGATCGTTGACGCTGGTGCTCAACCCGTTCAACGAGGTGGTGCTCGGCAACCGGCCTCCGCTAGAGGTGCATGAGATCGCGTCGTCCGACTTCACGCTGTTCGTACGATTCGCTCCGCACGTGGCTGCGGTGATCGCGGACACACTCTTCAAGCTTCTTCTAGCGTATGACGTGATCCTCAGGATTCGCCAGAATCGCGACCAACTCCGCAACTCCGGGGTCAGCGAGGACGTCCTCAGTCATTTAGCTGGCGAAGAAAACAGAATCTTTGAGCAGAAGCTCGACGAAATCGAGGTGGCAGTTATCAACGATTCAGTTGTGGTGAATGAGGGCCGACGTCAGGAGTTGCACACGGAGGTCCGACTGTCACTTCGAGGTCTCGCCGACCGGCTCGACCGAGGATTCGTGTTCGATGTGCGCGGTGGACCCGAGACGGAACCGGGCGAAGAGGACGGCGATGACGAACTGGCACGTGGCGTAAACGAGGCGCTGGAAACGATCAAGAGCCTTCGGCCGAGGATTCTGCAGGTTCGGCTCGAAGGTGCCCCCGTCCTCGAACTGGCCAGCGGCGACCGTGCTGGCGGGGCAGCTGACGATGGCACCGGAGCCTCCTCCGAACCGTTCAACGGGCCGACGGCGACCACCTGACACACTGCCCTGAGCAGGTCGTTAGCTACAGCGCATAACCTTGCCAACTTCGCTCGGAAACGACCTGGGGAAACCCTGCTCGGCACAATGTCCCGCAGGTCAAGACGTGTGAAGGCTGAGCTGCAGGGGCATATGGGGCGGGACGTCCGACCGGGCGCGGGTCAAGATGCACCGGGCGAGCGCCTAAGTCGGGTCTTCGTAAGTCTCCGTCTCGTGCCACGGCAGCCCTCGGCGCGACTGAATCCAGATCGCCCAGTACCGGCCGGTCACGATCGGACCGCTGGGCTGCATCGGCTGGACGTCCATGCAGACCCAACCGTGACCTTGCACGTCAAGTATCGCCTGGACCTTTTCCCGTTGTGCAGCAGGCCCCAGGTGGTCGATTTCGCCACGGTTGAACATCAGGGAATCGAGGTGCAGCCTGTCGGTGCAATGGGGATCGCATTGATGCCCGTCCAGCTCCTCGGGGCCAAGGGCTAAGTCCGATCGAGCACAGTCCTCGCAAACAAAGTGGGTCCCGGCCGCCGGCAGCATTACGAAGAACCCTGCGGCGGGCCCGATGTACCCCGTTGCCTTCACGCGCTGGCATCGCTCGCAAAACGTATCCGGCGGCCACGCGCCGAGGATGCTGCGATGACTGAAGACCGGTAACACCGGCTTGAACGGCTGATGCTCGACACGCGTCCCGCTGTCCGACATGGCGCGGACGATAACCCTTGTCCGCCGTTGTCCGCGGGATACTGCAAAACAGTGGGTAACAGTGGGGGAGAGTGAGAGACAAAACCGCAGGTCAGACCGCTAAAGCGCTGGTCGGTGCGTTGCCCGGTGTGCCTTCACACGGCTGAGGTCACAGGTTCGAGTCCTGTAGCGCCCACGCAAAAGTGCAGGTCAGGCCGGTCTAGTGACCTGCCTTCTCTCTGTCCGGACTCCGGCGTGCGTTAGCCGTGCGCGAGGGCCGCAGGTAGTCGCCCACCGCGTCGGCGACCAGGCGATCGGCGCGCGTCCTCGTCCGGGCGTCGAGATCGAGCGTCAGCCGGCTCGATGAGTGCCCGAGCCGGGCCTGCGTGGTCCTGACGTCGGCGCCCGATGCGACGAGAGCGATAGCAGCCAGTGACCGGAGGTCGTGGAACCTGAGCGGTGGCATGCCGGCAGCAACGGTGGCCGGTCGCCAGACTCGACGGCGCCAGTTCGTATAGTGCAGCGGCGCCCCTCGGTCGATGGGTCTTCGGGAGCGCCGAGGCCGCCCAGGCCGAATCTGCTTGCAGTAGTAATACCATTGGTACTACCACAGGCTCGTGCCAGTGGTGAAGAGAGCAGTGTCGTTTGACCCGGAGGTTTGGGCCGACCTCGAGCGCATCGCCGAGGCCGAGCGGATCGGCGTGTCGACTGTCGTCAATCGAGCCCTCCGCCATGAGCTCCGCCTCCAGCGCGGACTCTCGGCGGTGAGCGAGTGGGAGGCCGAGCACGGGGCGTTCACCGAGGAGGAGCTGGTTGAGGCCGACCGTGTCCTCGACTGCGCCCGCGTCGGCGAGCAGGCCGCCCGGGCCCACCGCCGTCGGTGAGCGGCGTCACCTACGACACCGGCGCCCTCATCGCTTCCGACCGCGATGAGCGCCGGATATGGGCGCTGCACCGCCGGACGCTCGAGCGCGGCCAATCACCCACGGTCCCAGCTGGGGTTCTCGGTCAGGCTTGGCGCGGCGGATCGCAGCCGCAGCTCTCGCGGCTACTCGCCGGCTGCCAGGTGGAGGAGCTGTCCGAGGAGCGGGCCAGATCGGCCGGCGCGCTCCTGGTCGCAGCCGGCCGAAGCGATCTGATCGACGCGACCGTCGTTGTTGGCGCTCTGGCGCGGGAAGACGCCATCTTCTCTTCGGACCGGGCCTACATAGAGGCGCTCCTGGCCCCGTCCCGCAAGCGCCTTCAGATTGTCGACGTGTAGGCCCGAGCGGAAGATGCCGTCGTGGGCTACCAATGGCACACCGACCGAATCGCCGTCGCGCCGATCCATCGATCGCCGTCAGGCTCCCGCTTGCCCGGCGTGTGACCGCCGCCACTGGCGGCGGTCACACAGAACGGGCGCAGTCGTTTTCTCCTATTTCAGCGGTTCGCCCTAAACGCGGCCAGCAGGTCGTGGGCCTGGTTCGCCGCCGAGTAATCGTCAGCGAAGTAGAAGTTGCCGTTGAGCACCAGGCTGTTGCTTCCGGACGGCGAGGGCAGGCTCTCTGAGCTGTCGATCGCGGTGTCGATCGCGATGTTGGCGGCACCCCCTGGGCCGCAGCCCTGGGCGATGGGCACGCTGAAGGTGTCATCTGTGGCCGAAGCACTCGTAACCTCGAAGACCACGGTACTCGGGAAGCGGGTCGGGTTCGGGTCGGGAAGTATGCCTAGGGTGCCAGTGACCGACGGATTGAGCACGATCGGGTTGTCGATCGACCCGATGTAACAGTAGCTGCCGAGCAGCGGGTTGATCAGCTTGATCATCACCGGCTGGGTCCACGTCGTGAGACCGAAGTTCGTGATCGGGCCAGCAGATTGGACCAGCGCCTTGACCG